>OFFE01000692.1_pt1 | contig 27473 bp, 21 predicted proteins | sample 1521371 | NCBI WGS metagenome assembly OFFE01 (sample SAMEA3504131, study PRJEB24116) | mouse gut metagenome | biome: mouse gut; feature: mouse-associated habitat; material: faeces | place: Denmark | collected 2011 | reverse complement strand
CTGTAAGGAAAAACCTTACTATTCCTGCATGGCTGAATACTTTTGCTGAAAAAAATAATATCAATTTCTCTAAGCTTTTACAAGACGCATTGTTCTCAATGGCACAGGCAAAATAGATGTGTGGGGGTCTGCCCTTGAGAGGGCAGACCTCAAGCCTCTCATTGGCCAATACAATTACTGGCCTTGCTGCAAAGACAGCGGATTCCGTTTTGCCCCTTCCAGCCTCCTCTTTTTTCAAGCAGAAGCATCCCCAATATCAGCAAGCCCCCAATCCCTGTACCAATCAGCCCGATGCCTTCCCCAGGCAGATGATAAGCCATCTCAATATAGTTCCTGCCCTTCTGCAGCGGGATGGAATACATGCAGCCCGCAAACAAGGAAGACGTAATTTCTTCGCCATTGTTCCTCACAGTCCAGCCCCTGTCATAGGGAATCGACACAAAAAGGCTGGCCTCCTCATCTGTCTCCACCTCGAAGTTCGCCTTGCCATTCTCCACCGACATGGTCTCCACTTCCCTTGTCTGCAGCATATCCGACACCTCCCCCAGCACATCCAGATTCAGTGCATAGAACTGCTCTGTCCCCTCCTTCAGACCGTCGCGGTCTGCTGTGGAGAGCTCCACCGCTGCGTATTCCACTCCCCCATTGTTCTCTGTGGGGATATAGAAGACCGATGGGGACAGCCATTTCGAATACGCCATCTTGTATATATGGTTCACATCGATTACCGCATTCATGTCCCTTTCCCATGGTATGTTTCCATAGACAGCCCAATTCCCTGCCGGAATCTGAATGGAATAGACAACAGTATCCCCCTCCTCCCCTTCAGAATACGCCAGCGGACTGTACAGTTCCACATTTTCCCCCATCAATCTGCTATATAACATATTTTGATATTCAAAGGGATTCTGATTGTCAGAAGAAGTCTGGCTGCCCATCCCATCCAGTCCCTTCTCCCCGTAAATAAACGCCAAAGGCAGGCAAAAAGAATTTTCATATACCTTCTTGTTATCATTGCTGATAATCCCTTCTGACTCCAGCAGACCATTCACGGGATATTCGGACATGATATACTTCACGCCCAACAGGGAGTCTGCGCCGAGAAGGCATGTATTCACTATCGTCATGCATCCTCCCTCCTTGCGGTACCCTAACCTGTGCAGGAAATCCAGCTGCACGTCATCAGGCGTAGATATGTAGCCACTGACTGAGGCATAGCCAAACGCCATGGCTTCATTATAGTTGGCTGTCTGGTTTATGGCCTTGTTATGGTTCCTTGTGGAAGTCTGAGAGATTCTGCATATCCCTCTGCCCCTCTCCAAGCCAATATCCTGGATGTGCCGTTCCTGTCTGAGGACATATTCCCGATAGGTCTGCACATCGGACACATGGTAATTGTTCATCTGCAATTTCGAGCCATAAGCCAACTCGAATATCGCCAACATGCTCAATGCGGCATACACAGCATTTCCATGTTGGCCTGTCCTCGCTCTGGCGGAACGCCCCGCAGCCAGCACCGCCGTCAGCACAGCAAAAATGGCCGTATAATACGTCAGCTCCCTGTTTTGGGAAGGCTTCAGATAGTCCAGAAGAATCAATATCCCAGCCCACGAAATGCCGGCAAGCCAGATGCTCCTCCTGTGAGCCTCCGGATTCTCTTTTATCCAAAAATATGCCGCAAGAAACAGGATACACAATATCCCGACATATGAATACCTGTACCAGTAACTTCCCACAGACTTGAACAGGGAGAACATCGTGTACAAGGGCTTCCAGTAGAATAGCAACAGTACCCCCCCGAGCATCGTTCCGAAGGCTGCTTTTGTCTTAAAGGATATCCCCTTCGACAGGAAGCACAGTACTAATCCAATCAATGCCAGGCTCCCGCAGAACAGGGAGACGCTTCCGTAAGAACTCTTCGCCCCCAGAGCATAGCCCTGTATCACAGAAGGCACCGCACCAATAAAGGAAAAGTCTTTCAAGGCCTCAAAGGCCAAATCCCCTTTATTGCTGTTCTGCATCGCCAGCACAGTCGGCCAAAAGAGAATCATGCTGAGCAGAACGCCTACCACCATGGAGACAAGGTACCGCACGAAATACCCGCAGCACTGCCGCATCATGGCACGAACCGAATCCCCGTCTTTCGTATAGCATTTCCCACCGCATAGATACAGCACAACCTCAAAGCAAATCCAGAATCCAGAAAAGAGGCAGTTCATGCCACCCGTATACCAGTTGAACAGGATGGACATGCCCACGAACAAGGACAATCGCCATCCCGATTTTTCCCGAACGATATAATAGACTCCTGTCAGGATGAGCGGCAGCATATAGACCCCGTCCAGCCACATGATGTTGCTGCTCTGTGCCAGGGTATATTGGTTCAGTCCATATCCCAACGATAGCAGTATGCAGAATATCCTGGCACGCATCCCCAACTCCAGATGCTCCCTAAACCTCGAATGGAGGAACACGCAGAAGGCAGCCGCAGCCATGGCCATCTTCAGCGCTGCCAGCATGTCAAAGAAAGCATGTAGGTCGGCCTTGTCAAAGAAGACCACCAGGAGATTGAAGGGAGATGCCAGATAATAGCTGAATGTCCCAATGTTATTACCTCCCAGGAAGCTGGAGAATGTCTGCGTCAGGCTGTTCTTTCCTATCAGGACATCCTGGAGATAGGCGAAAAAGTCCAGATATTGTATGTTTGCGTCCATACATGCCAGGGAATTGTTCCCGAAGGGGGCATAGTCGTATATTATGTAAAGAAGGCACATAACCCCCAAAGCCAACATGAATGTAAGAATGCTGTCTGACCGCAACCGCGCTTTGCTATTCTTTCCTACAGCAGATATCATCTTTATTCCCCCTTCTTCCGGCCCGCCGCCGTATCATCACATGCTGCCTGCTTCCATACAGCATACTCTGCTTCAACACGCCCGCTCCCCTTACAGCCAAAATAATATAAAAAGGCACATAGATGAATAAGTAGCGCGCTCTTGCCTCAAAAATCAACTCAAAAAGAGTAATCCCTACAATGCTCAACATTAAAGTCTGCATTTCCTCTTCTTTTGAAGCCACTGATGCCAGTGAAAGCACCAGAATCGCCATCCATATGGACTGTGCAAAATTGCTCCACAGCGGATAGAATTCTCCCATATACTTCCGATTATAATAAATGCTTTTGAATAATGTTGAAACCGCCTTCGGCATTCTGTTTATGATGGCTGCACAGAAGATGCTCTGCAATCAACCGTCCATTCATGAATCCCTCTCTAACTTTTCGACAATCTCCAGGCTGTACTGCGGAACTATCTTTCGCATAAAATGATAATCTCCTGTCGCAATCTTCTCATAATCACCCATGTCTAAAATAGCCGGATAAGATCCATGTTTCTTCTCAAAGACGACATACCTATGGTTGTTCCTTTCGATTTTATCTTTATAAGGCGAATCCTCCAGTATCGTCTGCACCCAGAACTCGTCTGGACAATATCCTGTCTCAAATACTTTCCGTACATTTTCATGCGAGTCCCAATAAGCAATCAAGTATTCCAAAGCATATCTCGGTATATCTATCCAGTTCGCTCCCTGATATATCTCCATGTCCAGATGATACCTTGCCAGCTTGTCGATATGGAGCAGTTGCTGTGCCTTCATGATGACATGATGGTAAATCTTTCCAAACAAGCATCTTCTGGGAACGACGTCAAAATTGAAATAATATTTCTGCCAATCCAACAGATTCTGCCCGGACTTTACTTTATCTCTGGCTCGTTCTGAACGCATATAAATTTTATCCGTCCCTTCATAAAATCCATATACCTCCTTAACCGGTATCGTCGGCCAGTCCTGCCCGGAAATCACATGAACATATCCGATATCCGGATTTCGCAGTACCTCTCTCATCAAAAATAGCGTGGCCTCGCCTATCGTCCAGCCCCCCCACATTACCTTAATCTTCTGATAACAATGGATTTTTCCTGTATTCAGTTCCTCCATCTGTTCCGGTGTGAGCTGCAAGCGCATATCGAAATGAATGAATACTTCAAATACAGCGCTCAGCTTTTTTGACAGCCTCGCCACCCAGTCATAATTATTGTGCGCCAACACTAATACTGCCTGCATATGCTTCCCCTTTCGGCCAGCTCACTTCCTCGAAATCAGTTTCCCCAATATCTTATCCTTCATCTCTACTGTCAACGGTTCCCTCATGATACATAGCAGAACTGCATACATGCCAAAATAGATGACTGCCGAAACCGCCAATGTTATAAAAGCATTCCAGTCACACAATTTCACCCAAACACAAGCCGGTACACCAATCAGACTTGCCGTCAGCAAGGCTTCATATCGTATATGAGAATAGAGTTCTTTGACTTCTTTCCTTAAAAAACAGAGCTGGCCACCGAACACAACCGCCTCCGCCGCCAAAGTCCCTAAAGCCGCTCCCGCCGCAGCAAATCGAGGAATCAGAAGCACGTTCAGCATAAAATCCACAGAAGCCCCAGCCACTTCCGAGTAGAGGACATACTTTTCCTTCCCCACAGGCACCAGCATCTGAATCCCCATGACATTCGTCAGCCCGATGAGCAGCAATGTAGGCATAATAATCTGCATAGGTGCTACAGAGCCTCCGTAGGCATCCCCTGATAGGAAATAAATGCTTTCTCCTGCAAACAGCATAAAATATACGCACAACGGCATCGCTACGATGAAGACAAAGTTTATGGCTTTTGACGCAATCCTGCGAAATTCATCCCAAAATCCGTTCTCCGCATAATAGGACACCCGCGGCAGCAGCACAGTCCCCAGTGACGTCACTATGCTTACCAAGATCAGTTTAATCTTAACAGCGGCATTATAGTATCCGACTTCTGTGTCAGACTCCATAAACCCAAGCATGACCGTGTCCAGATTCGTATAGATTGTCGTCGCGCAGGACATGGCAAAAAAGACGGCCACTGCCTTAAAATGCCGTTTCAGTTTGTAAGCCCCTAGAAAACTGACGGCGATGTACTTATGCACATGCAACAGGTTGAAGATATTGGAAGCGGAGGCAGCGAAAATCGTCAGGGCCCCATAGCATATATAGTCATCCGGCCCATGCACCAAAAGGAACATTCCGCCAAGCGCAAGAAGCTTACATATGATAGAACGACCGGCGATATATGCATACTTTTCCAAAGCCTTATACAGCCATTCCATTCCAAGCATGTTAAAGACAATTGTAAGACTGATAATCAGGAACAGTTCTTTTTCCTGTCGGAGCCTAGGCACACTTATGATTCCGATAAACAAAATACCATAAGAAAACAGGCTCATCCACAGATTGATGAAAAATAATTCGTGGACTGTCCTGCTCAGCTCCTCTCTGTCGTCCCGGACTATGGCGCATGCACGGATGCCGTAGACTGGAATCCCCAGCTGTGCAAACATGGCGAAGTAGGAGACCACGGATGCGGCAAACGATACCTTCCCGATTCCCTCAGGGAGCAGAATCCGCGAAATATATGGGAAGGTAATCAGCGGAAATATAAATGAGGATATCGTCAGGACAGTGTTTGTGATAAAATTAACAATCAGTGATTTCTGCTTTTGCATAAATAAAATTCTTTACGCCTTTCTATTTCGGGCTGCCTTAATCTGCAGAACGCCATCAAAGGAAAAGGATTGAAGGCAAAGTTCATGAGCCTGGGTTCCGTAATCCCGAACCCTAATACAATCAATAAGGCAAATACCAGATACCAATCCTCTTCCTTCACGGCACGGTAAACCGCAATCGTGTATATCCCCACCACGATAGCGAGAAAGATGACGCCGTACTCCAGCATCATCTGGATGTAGGAGCAATCCACATAATTGTATCCGGTTACGCCGGACACCGTATCTCTCCTGACGGAAAACCCTACCCATCTTATCTTTTGTCCGAACAAGGATATGCCGTATGTCGCAATCGCATTCTTTCCAAGATACAGACGATTGGAAAGCAGCGAGTTCAGTTTACTCCATATCTCGTTTTCTGCATCATAGCCCCAGTGCAGAAAGAACGCAAAAAAACTGAGCAGTACAGGGACACCGCAATATAGCATCCCAAGGCGCCTCCAATATTTCCAACGATTCCTGAACAATCCCTCTAATGCAAAAAACAACAAAAACAGAGAGGATAATATAAAGGCCATCCTGGTATCCGTCATCTTATAAAGCCAGATATTAACGCATTCCATGATAAGATATTCTATGCAAGTGGTATTTTCCCGCTTTATGTAAATATAGCCCAATATTATATATAAATATAGTATCGGGGCTGTTGTAGCCCAATTAAAACCCAATCCATGGCGCATCCGGCTATCTGGTTCGAAAATATGATCCGTCACAATACCACCTAAGCTGAGCGTAATGAATATGCCCAAGACCAAAGCCTGGATTCTATAAGAAATCTTTATGCTCTGTCTGCCATCGATGCCAAACGCAGCAAACAAGACCAACAGATATAGGCACATCACCCTATTCCCGCTTCCCAGATAGCTTAGAATGAAGATTACCCCAATCATTATACCGCTCAATAATATCTTTCGATGATATCTGCCGTTCACTATTTTAATAAAGCAAATGCCATAAGCGATATATCGTACCAGCTTCATGCACATAAGTAGCATATCCGCATTCTCGCCAATAGTCAAAATCGTGTGTTCCAATAAGCTTGAAAGCAGAAATAACGCCCATGCTACATAAAATAAAAAATCTGCCATTTTGCGCTCCATGTTTTTTATTACGTCTCTTTACGAACTTTTTTATATAGAAGCAATGCTGCAATAATCTCAATCCAATACCCCGGTATTACAGTACTTACCCGCATAAACGAAACAAATACGCCATACATCATGATTATATAGAGCGTAAAGTTTCTAATGTTCATTTCTCTTGCCAATCTGTGGTACAGTGCGGCTATTACCCCCCCGAATCCTGCAGACACTATGCACACAAAGAGATATCCGCCGTCTATGAACAGATAATACACAGGTGTCACAAAAGCGTTCCCTGTACCGAATCCCAGCTCATAAAACTCATTTGCGTTCAATACATGCCGATATGCTTCGTAATATATGTCCGGCACCAGAGAATCCAGGCCAATCATATGAAGCGTCCTGAAAAAATAACTGTGCACGCCAAAAAACGTCAACATCCCATATGTATGTGTGGCTTCCTTCAGCGTCGGCAGCCATTCGCTCAACAGCGTCGGCGGCATGGCAAAATAGGTATAGGCATGCTTAAGCAGCATCCCCGTACCCGACCGCGCAATGGTATTGGCAAGGAGCATTCCCATCCCTGCCAATATGGCGAAGCCGGCCAATATCCCATATTTCTTCTTATCCGATTCTGTTATCTTCTTTTCCTGAAGGAATACGAGGAACGCAAGCAGAAAGCAGCCGATATAATAGATGAGCGCAAGCCTCCCGCCCCCGCTGGATATATTGCCCAATACTAGGTGTAATAAGGATATGCCACACAGTCCGTAACGCCTTCTCCTCGTCTCATTTCGGTCGAAAAAAATGTACGCGGCCGTGGGGTGGACCAAAGCGCCGAACGGAGAAAGCACCAGCGTCCTGAAGGCTTCTTCCACAAGCGATCTTCTGTCCAAAACAGGATTGCGCGAACCCCATGGCTCATATACCCAGTTGCGGTACTCGGTGACCTGGGTTCCGTTCAGACAATGGCTGAGCATGAAAGCCGCATCAAAAATTTCCACCAGAACGAGCATGACAAGCAATATATAGAATACCTTCCATCTTACACATACTTTACCGACTATGCTTTTATCTTCTTTCCTCCCCGGCATCCTTTCATATGCCACACTCCCAGCAAAAAAACACACTACCATGAGCATGAGCAAGAAATACACTTCGCCGGAAGGCTCCTTCATATCATATAATCCTATAAGAGACAAAAAGACGACTAAACTCCATAATGCGAAAAAGAAGGACACCGGACTGAACGGCCTGTTCCGAAATAGAAGCAGACTGGCCACAAGACATATGATACAGGTACAAAGTGCCGTAATCCCCATCTTTTTCCTCCCCCTACGAACAATCGCTATCTTTTTCCCATGATGTGCCGTCTGTATTGCAGCCAGCAAAATCTGTACAATCGATAATCTGCCAAAAGAAGGAGCATCGCCTCCTTATCTCTCCTAGGCGCTTGGCGATTCCACAATATGTCTTTTTTATGCTCTTTTATGAACCGGATTATTTCATTCCTTGTCTCCAGGTAATCCTGTGTCTCCAGCATTTGATTCAATGTGCTGAATCTTGCATACACCTGGCGCCTCACAGCCGCATCTTCCAGCTCCGGATACCACTTCCTGATATCCTCCGCCATCAAATCTGTCACCTCAATCAAATCCAGCTTATTCGGCCTGAATTCACTGTTCACAATCGAGTTCTCATGAAAGACATAATTGTATTTGGATTCATAACCAACGGCAATCCTGTCACATTCCTTTATTAATCTATAAGTCGCCGCAGCATCCTCAAATATCCTTCCTACCGGATACCGTACTGTCCGGAACAGGCTTCTATGATAGAGCTTTGCCCATGCTGAAGTGTCTATGACATCATGGTACAGCAGCCTCCTGAGACAGTCCGGAGCAGAAAGCGCTTCATCCCCCAATGCTCCCCGCTCTTTGACAGTCCCTGCGCTATAACGGATGCGGTGCTGGCAGATGGACATTTTCGCATCATATTTCCTCAATATGTGGTAGAGGTATTCGATATAGTCCAAATCTACAAAATCATCCGGATCCACATAAGTGATATACTCTCCTCTGGCATGTTCCAGCCCATAATTCCTGGCATCCGATACCCCACCATTCTGTTTATGGTAAAATGTCACCCTTTTATCCTGTCGCGCATATCTGTCGCATAACTCAGCACACTTATCCTCTGAGCCGTCATCTATCAGAACCAGCTCCAGGTTTTCATAAGTCTGTGCCCGTAATGATTCCATGCACAGAGGCAAATATCTTTCCACATTATAAATCGGAAGAATGACCGAAATCAACGGATGTTCCATTCCTTGAATCCCCTAACCTTCGAAATAAGGACTTTATCCTAACCCACGATGCGTACACTGCTTTATATATATGGGGAGATATTATAATCAGCATTATCTCAATCTTTCGAATCTTGCTGATATATCTGTTTTTCATACCCTCTTTCCAATACATTTTTCCATGGGCGGTAATATGTCCAACCCTTTCGAAATACGCTTCGCTGTAGACCAATTTATGTATGATATATTCAAAGCTGTCGTCAACATAGCGACAGACAGCTGCATCATGAACTTCCTTGAACTTCCTGTCTACAAATTCTATCGCTTCCCTTAATCCGCTCAAATGCAGATCAACTTCCTTCTCTGACTGAATCGTGTGGATGATGCTGCCTTCCCTTTGAACCCAAAAATATTGTTCACTGCTGCTGTAGGCCACGGAATCAGATGCGGCAATCAGATGTGGGGTGACCAGCAAATCCTCATATAATCTGCCCTTGGGATAGCGTATCTCTGAAAAAAGGTCTGCCTTATACAATTTACCCCATGCCGAAACCCCAAAATACCTTCTCGTGTATGCACACTTCAATGCCTCTTCTGCACCGAGGCAGCCACGGCTGTCACTGGATTTATGTGCTACCTTTCCGCCTTCATACGCACATATTCCTGAAACACAGGCAATCTGCGCTCCATATTCCCAGACAAGGCCGACTAGTATGCTCAGATAGTCCCTGTCTATATAATCATCCGAATCGACAAACGTGATATACTCACCTTTCGCATAATCAATCCCATAATTGCGTGCATCCGACAGTCCACCATTTTCTTTATGGAACACCCTTATCCTTGCATCCGCTTCGGCCCACGCGTCACAAATGCTGCCAGAAGAATCTCCGGATCCATCATCGACCAATATCAACTCAAAATCAGGATATGTCTGATTCAATATGCTTGTGATGCACCTATCCAAGTACTTTTCCACATTATATACGGGTACGACTACACTGACATACACTATTATTTTCCTCTCCAGATATTCCATACTGCCAGCAGCCTATAGCATCGGTTTCCGCTGACCCTCAACAGCCATGCCATCTTGCCTTTCAGGGAACGGTATAAGTTAGGAGCTTCCTTCTGCAGAAAATCCGTGAAGCCGTCCAGCTCCTTCCGGGCGTTTATTCTATCATCAAGCGATAGATATATTCTAATCTGTCGCACACACAGTCCCTTGATTCTATCCTCCAGGAAATCAATCTGCCATTGTTCCAATTCCTCGTATTTCAAAAAACCGAGTATATTTTTAATGACACGCAAGTGCATGTCCCGGTTCTTCTGCATATTTTTGATAAACATGCTTTGCTCGTCATTTCCAATCCTATATTGATAAACGGCTTCATTAAGAAAAAAGGCTGACTTGGCATATTTTATGGGATATGCGATATATTCTTGATCTACATAAAAGCAATGCTCGCTGATTTTCGGTATTTTCTTCAGGATAGCTGTCCGGAACGTTACACTGTGCATCTGGTATCTGTCCCCCAACAGGCCAATCGCCTCGCCTACATGGTAGGTTTCATCAAACTGTATGCCTGTAAAGCCTCTTTCCTCTCTCCCCCCTGTGGTATCATTTATTCTTGTAAACGGGGTCATTACCACATCTGTCTCCAGCTTCTTTAACGCCTTAACATAGTTTATGAAGCTGTCGGCCTTCACCCAATCATCGCCGTCCACCACCTTAAAGTATTTCCCCGTTGCTCTGGCAATCCCTTCATTGATGGCAGACCCATGGCCTCCGTTTTCTTTATTTACGAGAACAATCGTACCCGGATACTCCTTTTGATACGCCATTCCAATTGCTGCGGTATCATCCTTTGAACCGTCATTTATAATCAGGATTTCTATGTCGTCCAGAATTTCACTGTGAAGAAAAGTCTTTATTCCGTCCCTTAGATATCTTCCCACATTGAAGGCAGGTATTGCCACCGTAAGCACCTTTTCCATAGTTGAATCCCAAGCTTTCCGTCAATTTTTGGATGAGCACATATCCTTAATCATTCGTTCATACATTTCCAGCAAACCGACCTTTGGCTTCCATCCGAGCGCCTCCAATTTCCGCGTGTCCAAGTTCATCTTAAGCGTCGGCGCATAACCAAAACGGCCTGCATCGCCCTGTGCATTGATTACGACTTTTATTTTCTGATTCCCGTACCTATCCGCAGCCATCTGCGCCATTTCATGAATCGAACAATAGGTGGAACCGTTTGCGACATTATAAGCCTCTCCCACAACTCCCTTCACAAGAATCGTAAGCAATGCAGCAACGGCATCATCTGTGTAAAGATAGCAGCGTTTTGTCTCTCCACCTGTATTTAGAACGATATCTCTTCCTTCTATCACACAGCGCGCAATCTCAGCAAATATCCTTTTATCCCCATACCAAACTCCTTCTCCGAATGTCTGCGCAAGCCTGGCAATTTTAACAGGGACTCCGTACTCTGCCGCATAGCACGCGCACAGATTCTCGCACATTCTCTTACTTTCTGGATAACATGACCGAATCTTCAGCGGGTCAGGACATCCTGCATAATCTTCGCTGATTTTCTCATCCGTAGCCGGAGCCCCGTAAACCTCCATGGAAGAAAGATATACAAACCCCCTCACTGGGTTGGCTCTGGCGAACTCCAATAATCTCTCAGTACCCAAAAAAGCTGTCCGAATCGTCTCTACTGGTTCCTCTATGAACGCCCTGCTGGCTGTCTGGCTTGCACCATGTATGATGAAATCCACCTTCAGGTTCTCAGGCTTTATATCACATATGTCCTCTACCAAGAGCTGTACTGTCTCCTGCCAATCCCCAAAAAGGGACTCCGCCTTTTCCCGATTGCGCACCACCGCAATCACTTTGATTCCCGTATCTGATTCCCTATTCCATCGACATATGCCCTTTACTACTGCCTGTCCAATCAGACCTGTAGCCCCTGTCACAAGAATTGTACGGTTTCTCACCTTTTCGCTTAACTCCATATTCCATTCCCCTTCCCGGAACTGGTTTCTCTCTGCGCTGCACATCGTTCCGTCCGCGCTGCCCTGCATCTAATCCGGAAGCCCATATATCTGGGAATCCTCTCTTGCGTCCAGCAGGGCTCTCATGACATAGAAGTCGTCAGGTGTCGTTATCTTTATATTTTCCAGGTTCCCCTCTATCAGGTACATCTTTCTGCCGTATGCCTGCATCAGGCTGCAGGAATCAATAAAATCATAGGCCTCATCCTCCAGCGCGCTTCTATGAGCTGCCAATATATCTTCCAGCCGGAAGCTCTGAGGCGCCCGTGCAAGTCTGGCACTTTTTCGATTCGGAATATGCCGAATACTGTTCTCATCTGCTTCCTCCAGTAGCAGGACTGTCTCACTGACTTTCACGCATGTAATCGCCGAGCCATACCGTTTCACATTCTCTATATTGTCATGAATCAATTTTTCGTCTATCAGAGGCCGCACACCATCGTGAATCAATACGATGGCTTTTTCCCCATGAGATGCCTTCTCAGCAGCCAGCAATCCATTATAAATAGAAAGTTGTCCTGTTTGGCCGCCTGGGACAATGGATATGACCTTTTGAAGATTATATTGTCTTACTAATTCTTCCAGATGTCCAATCCATGGCTCAATGCAGGATATGACAATCCCATCTATCTCCGGATGCCTGTCAAATCTCTCTAATGTATGGATGATAATCGGCTTTCCATGCATCAGCAAAAACTGCTTCGGCAAGACCTTGCTGTTCATCCTACAGCCCACGCCACCCGCAAAAATGACCGCTATGTTCATCATCCCTCTATCCCTCATCAGTGATATACCCGCTGATTCCATGCACCTGACGCTGCTCCTCTGAAGGCAGCTTCATGTAATCCTTATATAATCCTGTCAGATATTCGTCATAATTGGATGGGGCATTAAAGCAATGCTTCTCAAATTCTACTTGAATCGGCTGCATATATTTTTCTCTGTCAATGCATTCCTGAGAACCATAGCCCCACAATACGCCCCCAATCAGTCCTGATTCTTCAAAAGAATATGTCTTTGAAATAGCATCTATCCTCTGACATTGCTTTTCCAAGCTCAGGGCAGACAGCATTTTGATAAGAAGCGGTTTCATGATGCGCTTTATCTTTGTCCTGCCCTGTCCCCTCCTGGCCATTTTGATACAGAGCAGTTTTCTTGCACGAAGCGATTTTGCATATAATTTCTCCCGCAGTTTTACGTCTTCTGGATTTCCATCTATGGGAAATATGTCTATCCATACTTTATCGCAGCCCATACGACTATCAAAATAATCGATTTTAATATCCGTCCGCGAATCGACTAATTTGATGAAGGGGAAATTGGAAGTTCCGTTTTTCCAATGAATCATTTGGACATATGAGGGAAGGCTGCCCAGCGCTATGCCCTCTCCGTTCAACAGCCTGTCATAGTCCGGCCTCGGCATCAAGACATCAATGTCATCATCCCATGGGATGAACCCTTTATGGCGGATTGCGCCTAAAAGAGTCCCTCCACACAATGTATAATATAAATTATTTGCAGCACATAATTTTGCAAATTCTATAAGCAGATTCAATTCTAAATCTTTGATTTCCTGCAAACTAAGCTTTCTCATTCTTTTATATCCCTGTCTGCCGCATTGGCGGAAATGGATGGCTCACAGCTAAAAGCTCTCCCCATACTTCACTCCGAGGAATTTGGCTTTGCAAAAAGCAAGCCCCTTTTTCCTCCAATTGATTTTCTCCATATGGACACAGAAAAGCTCCATCAATTCGTCCTTCAGCAGTTCTCCGCTACTGACTTTTTTATCCAGCCATACATTAAGGGCAATCTCTGACAGTCTGCCGTAGAATCTCCCTTGGTAGGAAGATAATTCTTCCTGTCCTTCAAGCGTCTTCTGTATTTCAAATAATATATCGAACAGCCATGAGCAGTAATCGCTGCAACACTCTTTCTCCATAATCATCATATTGAACATATAGCCGTGCCTGCGCTTTACTACTCTGTCATAGGAATTTGTATAATCCGGATACTTTGCGCCTATCACATCCCGCATCCCATCCAGCTGTCTGGCATAATGAGTATGCTGGTAATGGCTATACAGCGTCTCTATGTAATATTTCCGTTTGTCAGGCACAAATATCTTGACCTTCCCCAGATATGGTTCCAATTGCTCATAAGTCAGTATGCTGTCCCAAGGGTCTCTCTGCCGCTTAAACGAAAAATGCCGCCTATAGTGCGCCAGACCGATGTAGTCAGCATCTAAATTTTTCCAAGCCCAAAATAATCCTGTGAGTTCACAAAAAGAGGGATTCAGGCTTGAGATGTTCTCGCCGATGTCATCCCTTGCATATCCCGAATTTAGGACATCACCTCTGTTCGCCCTTTTCGCAGCACCTACCTCCAGTGGCATATACATGGAATCCATGGGCATCCTGTACTCTTTATGGGTCGCAACGATAATTTTCACGCTTTTTTTATCCGCACAATTCATTCGTTCTTCAAACAAGGCCCATAAACCCCCCACCCCTTATGATAAACCAACCCCTCCGCCCCCTTGATCATATACCGCACCGTACTGGCGCAATGCTCCCTGCACTCCCGGTAGAACTCCTCCGGAAGCCCCACATACTCCTGTAGCTGCTCCAGCACATACCCGCACTTCTGATAAAGATACCCATTCCCATACCTTTCCAGGCATTCCAGCAGCTTGTCCGCGTCCAGCCGCGGCAGCCGCATGATGCATTCCACTGTATCCTCCAGCCCGGCCTCTCCCTGGAAGCTGTGCAGGCTGTCCACCACTGTCTGCTCCAGGCCGGTGGCCCGGGTTCCCGCGACCCATGCTGTGCTGGCCCCGGCCTTGGCATGCACCCTCCGGTAGAACACCCCGTTATACCGGAAATCCGTGAACCGCGTCCCGGTGGCCACGAAGACCTCATTCCTCCGCCTGGGGGCATACCCCCACACTTCGAAGGCGCTTCCCAAGGCGACATACGCATCGGGGAACAGCCTGCTGCCAATCTGGTATCGGTTCAGCGCAGGCTCCCCCGTCTCCGCGTCCATCACGGTATACAGATTGCGGTGTATCCTGTCGATATACCCCTTCCTCTGGTAATCATTCACCAGATAAGCCACCGCCGACCGGTCTCCCACCATGTCAGCCACGTCCTGCAGGGTAAAACACCCCAGCTCCCGCATCCTTTCATAATGCTCGACAACCGAAAGCCGCTCCCGCTTTCGATTGTACGGCCCGGCAACAGAATCCTGTCCTTGCTTCCGACTATATGATTTATGACAATTTGCAGCTATCTCCGGCATTCCACACTCCATATCCATCCATCACATCAGCCTGTTCCCATCCATGGCAGCAAGACCATGGAGCCATATCCCCAAGCGGCCATGGCACATGTCATGAAGGTTCGTCTTACTGGCTTGTAAGGCGAACTTTTTGGGCCCTGCCGGCTCCGAGAAGCCTGTTTCAGGAATGCTCTGAAAGTTGTTGCTGCATGAAAACTACGATAATTCAGCAAACATTTTCCGACAGAATATATAAAAAGAATCAGAAAATCCGGTGGAATTTAGAAGATATTGACAAAAATGAAATTTAGCTTGCACTGCCCCCATATAAGGTATAAAATGTTAGAAGTAATAAGAATGTTCGCCTTACAAGCCAGTAAGGCGAACTTTTTTTATATAAAACCTCCTAAATCCCCTCCTCCCAGGCCTTAAAGCACCGCCAATCTCAATGCCCCTCTTTCCCTGCACCGCAGAAACCACTTGTGAAAGCAGCAGAAAACGGTATAATACAATTATGGATAACAAAACCGGCGTCACAGACCGGCGGAAGGAGGCCCCCATGGAACACACCATCAATTTCAACGAAATGAACCTCTATGTGAGATATGTCCAATATATAGAAGGAAACGTCAACTATTATCTCCCCTGGCGCATTTTGTACGACAACTTCCTCTTCTTCGTGGACAGCGGCTCCATCACATTGTCCTTTGAAGACCAGGATATCGAATTCCGGGAAAACGAGCTGTGCATCATCCCCCCTTTCCTGAAGAACCGGCTGAAGATAACGCCCGGGCAGCACTGCTGGTACTATGGCGTCCACTTCGATTTCTTCTACGATGATTCCGAATCCTTCAACGAGGATGTCTATATTCCGGAGAACCTGGGACTGGTCAAGGCAGACCTGATCGAGATGCCCGTGGACAAAAAGCTTGCTGGGAGAACTGTCTATTCCCTCAACGGCATCTCCTTCCCCACCAAGATACTGATACATGACCATGCCCGGCTCCGGGAGCTGTTCGCCAGGCTGCTGGCCCGGTTCCAGAGCCAGTGCTTCGGCCATGAAATCCTGGTGAAGTCCCTGTTCTACGAGCTGATATACATGGTCATACAGGAGGTCCACAATCCCCCTGAGAGCAACGGCCTGGACGGCGCGGAAGTGGTGAACCGCTACCTCCAGAGCCTGATGAACAGCCAGGAGGAGCGCATGGACATGGCTCAGATCGCCCTGGAATACGGCATGCCGCCCCAGAAGTTCCGCGCCATCTTCAAGAGCGTCATGTCCAGGACGCCCAAGGCCTATGCCATCGAATGCCGGATCCAGAAGGGCAAGGAGCTGCTCCAGACCGGGCGGTACAATGTAAGCGAAGTGGCATATATGCTCGGCTATGACGACGTCTTCTATTTCAGCAAGCTGTTCAAGCGGAAAGTGGGCATATCGCCCAAAAAGTATGCGGATACATGTATAAAGTAAGCTCTTTTGTCTAAAAGTACAAATTATCGCCCTTTTTGTACATGGCATTTTTACAAAATGGGTACTATAATCCTCTTGACAACTGTAAATCAGCAGACGAAAGTCAGGAGGATTTATTATGGCAAAGAAAAGAACGCTGAAACTTTTATCCATCGTCTGTGCCGCTGCGTTTTTCACCGGCGCATGCGGTTCCGGCGGCGGGGACGCCTCTTCGGATCCATCCGGCAGCCAGCAGGAAAGCAAGACCGAGGGCACGGCCTCTGGCCAGTCAGATGAGAAGCCTTCGGAGGAATCTTCCGAAAGCGCCGCGAACGACCAGGCTGCAGACAATGGCGGCCTCATCACCATCACCACCGTGGTGAGCCTGTCGGATGCCATGCAGCAGTACATCGGCGTAAAAGACGATGTACAGACCAACAATAGCTGGTACAACGGCTATGAAAAGGATTTGGGCATCCATGTGGAGAATCTGTGGTCCGTACCGGGCACCCAGTATCAGGATAAGCTGAACGCCCAGATATCCGCCGGCGATATCCCGGATGTGTTCAACGTGAGCAGCTCGCAGCTCAAGACTCTGGTGGACAACGGCATGGTCATGGAGCTCACCGACCTGTTCGAGCAGAATGCCAGCGACTTCACCAGAGAGATGATGGAAGCTGACGATTATACCGCACTGGAGCAGTGCAAGATGAACGGTGGCCTGTATGCGCTCCCCAACGTAGGCGGCAACCATGACAATGTACCGATTATGTGGATCCGCAGGGACTGGATGGAGAAGCTGGACAAGAAAGCTCCCACCACTCTGGCAGAGCTGGAAGACCTGGCCCAGGCTTTCGTCTCGGAAGACCCGGATGGAAACGGACAGGACGACACCTATGGCATCGCGCTCTCCAGCGATGTATACGGCAATGCTTTCTGCGACCTGACCGGCATCATGGAAATCTTCGGCGCGCACAGCGGTTGGGTGGAGAAGGACGGCAAGGCTGCTTTCGGCCTGGTGCAGCCGGAAATGAAGAGCGTACTGGAGACCGTGCACAGGTGGTATGAGTCAGGCATAATCGATCAGGAGTTCATCGCCAAGGACACCAGCAAAGTGTCCGAGGATGTCGTCGCGGGTAAAGTGGGCATCACCTTCGGTTCCCACGGCAATGCTTTCTGGCCCTTCCCGGATGCCAGGAGCCTGAATCCGGATGCGGACTGGATGCCCTATCCGATTCCCGGTCTCGACGGAGCCCTGCCCCAGGTCATGGTAAGCGGCAGCGCAAATGGCTACTATGTGATAAGCATAGACTGTGAGCATCCTGAGGCAGTCATGGACATGTACAATTATTTTTATCAAAAAGATTGCGCACTATCGCCTGATTATGATAATACCTATCATATCACTGGCGTTGTAGGGGATCACCCTGAATGGGCAATGGACTGGGCGGTATTAAAGACCTTCTACCCACAGCAGAACCTTTACATCCACCGGGGAGTGAAGGCCTACCTGGAAGGGGATGAATCCCAGCTGGAGAATTCCTGGGTATCCGATAACGCCGGGCAGGTAGAGGCATACATGAACGACCCGGAGAACAACCCCTCCTACTACGCAACATATATCTGGAGCGGCCCCGAAGGCGCGTTCTCCGTTGTGGAAAGCTATGAGCAGAACAACCAGAGGCTCCAGAACCTGTACACTCTGGGCAATACGGAGGGCATGGCGGCCTACAACGTGATTCTGGACCAGTTGATCAGAGAAAACTATACCAAGATGATAACCGGCGACACTCCCGTGGACAGCTTCGATGATTTTGCAGCCCAGTGGGCCTCCCTGGGCGGAGAGCAGATCACCCGGGAAGTGAACGAGCTGATCGGCAGATAAACGGACGCGCGGGGAGGGACAGGCACCTGTTTCTCCCGCGTTCCCATAAGAGAAAGGAGCGATTGCATGAATGGCAAAAAAGCGAAGCCGTCTTCCGGAACCGACAGCTTCCTGAAGCGTTTTTCCGCGGGCTTCAAGCGTCAATGGGTGCTCCACCTGATGCTGCTGCCCATGGTCATCCTTCTGCTGGTATTTTCGTATTATCCGATGTCCGGAATCCTGATAGCTTTTGAACGTTACAATCCCCGCCTCGGATTTTTCCGTTCCCCCTGGGTGGGGCTGGACAATTTTAAATATGTATTCAGGATGCCAAATACCGGCCAGATATTATACAACACTGTCTTCATCGCTTTCATGAAGATGCTGCTGGGCCTGGTGGTGCCGATCCTCTTCGCCATTCTGCTGGACCTGGTAAAGCACAGCGGGTATAAGCGGAGCATACAGACCCTGATCTACATCCCCTACTTTCTGTCCTGGATCGTCTTAAGCGGGATTCTGATCGATATCCTGTCCCCGTCCACGGGCATCGTGAACCAGGTCCTGGGAAGGTTCGGCATAGAACCGGTCTTTTTCCTGGGCAGCGAAAACGCGTTCCCCTGGGTGCTGATCGTCTCCGATGTGTGGAAGGGCTTCGGATACGGGACCATCGTGTACCTTGCGGCAATCACCTCCATCGACATGGAGCTGTACGATGCCGCCAAAATCGACGGGGCCAACCGCTTAAAGCAGGTGCGGTATGTGACATTGCCCGGCATCACGCCAATCGTCGTGCTGATGGCCACCCTGAGCCTTGGAAATATCCTGAACGCAGGCTTCGACCAGATTCTGAACCTGTACAATCCAAGCGTCATGAGCACCGGGGATATCATAGACACCTTTGTCTACCGCATCGGCCTCCAGAACAACCAATACGGCATCGCCAGCGCCATGGGGCTGTTCAAATCAGTGGTCTCCTTCGCGTTCATTTCCATCGGATACACGCTTGCCTATAAATTCGCCGATTACCGGGTATTCTAGGAGGTTTGTCCATGCAAGAAAAGAAAGAAAAGCAAAAATACACCAGCAAGCATGTCCGGAACGGCAGCCTTGTTTTCGACATCTTCAATTATGTCTTCCTCGGGGCAGCCGCCATCGTCTGCCTGCTGCCCATCATCAATGTCCTGGCCATCTCATTTTCCAGCTCCGCAAAAGCCAGCGCCGGGCTGGTAGGCCTGGTTCCGCTGGAGTTCAATCTGCAGTCCTATAAATACGCCCTTACGAAGCCCCAGTTCCTCACCTCATTCCTGACTTCTGTGAAGCGCGTGATTCTGGGCCTCGTCATCAATATGACCTGCACGGTCCTGACAGCATACCCGCTGTCCAAAAGCTCCAGGGAGCTGAAAGGCAGGAATATCTATGCCTGGTTCATGTTCATCACCATGGTTTTTTCAGGCGGCCTTATCCCTCAGTTCATGGTGGTGAATCAGCTAAATCTCATGAACACAATCTGGGCCTTGATCCTGCCCGGAGCCGTGCCCGTGTTCAACGTCATCATATTGATGAACTTCTTCAAGCAGATTCCGAAGGAAATCCAGGAATCGGCCATGATGGACGGCGCCGGGCACCTGCGCATCCTGGCTCAGCTCTATCTGCCCCTGTCCCTGCCATCCCTGGCCACCATCACCCTGTTCACCGTGGTGGGCCACTGGAACGAATGGTTCGCGGGCATGATCTACATGACGGATCCGGCCAATTATCCGCTGCAGACCTATCTGCAGAGCATCATCGTCGTCCGCGACACCGCCCTGCTGGCCACCGCCAGCAAGGAGACCCTGGAGATGATGAGCACCGTATCAGACCGCACGCTGAAGTCGGCCCAGATATTCATCGCGGCCGCACCCATTTTGGCCGTCTATCCTTTCGTGCAGAAATATTTCATGAAGGGCTTGACCGTGGGCAGCGTCAAAGGCTGAATGAAACAATCGCAAAGGCTGCCCGCAGGCACCGGACGGGCATGAAAAAAGAAAGGAAACTATTTTTATGAAAACCTACGACATAGCCGCCTACATATGGCCGGCCTACACCGGCGACGAGCCCCGCACCCGGATGTTCTGGCCCCAGGGCATGGGAGAATGGCAGTCGGTGAAGGACGCCGTGCCGAAATTCCCCGGCCATAGCTGGCCCAGGAAGCCCCTCTGGGGATACGTGAACGAGGCCGACCCCTATGTGATGGAGATGGAGATCGCGGCCGCGGCCGACCACGGGGTGAATGTATTCATCTACGACTGGTACTGGTATGACGACAGACCGTTTCTGGAGAATTGCCTGAACGATGGCTTTCTGAAGGCCGGGAACCGTGACCGCATGAAATTCTACCTGATGTGGGCCAACCATGATGCCAACAACCTCTGGGACAAGCGCCTGTCCCAGGATCAGAAGAATGTCATCTGGAAGGGCGCCACGGACAGGCAGGGATTCCAACGGGCCTGCCGCCGGGTCATAGACCGGTATTTCAGCCAGCCCAACTACTACCGCATCGACGGTGCGCCGGTGTTCCAAATCTACGACCTGTGCAATCTGGTGGAGGGCTTGGGCGGCATGGAGGAGACGGCGCAGGCCCTGAAATGGTTCCGGGCGGAGACCGTCCGGGCCGGGTTCCCGGATCTGCACCTGCAGCTCACCGTATATGGCCGGGTGCCGGACCTGTCCGGCGTGGACTCCGGGGACAGGGGAAGCTACAGCGGCATAGGAAGCCTGCTTGGCTTCTCCAGCATCAGCCACTACCAGTTCGTCCATTTCACCGATATCGACAGAGACTACGGGGAGATCCTCGCGGATGTGAAGGCAGAGTGGGCGCGGCTGGAAAGCCAGTGGGACATCCCCTACTTCCCCCATGTCTCCGTAGGCTGGGACAACAATCCGCGGTTCACTGGCATGCGGGAGGGCATCGTAAAGAACAATACCCCGGAGGCGGTGAGGCAGGCCCTGCTGATGGCAAAGGCTTACGCCGACGCACATCCCGGGCAGCCGCCCCTGATTACGGTCAACAGTTGGAACGAGTGGACGGAGACCAGCTATCTGGAGCCCGACGACCTGTACGGATACGGCTATCTGGAGGCCATCCGGGAAGTGTTCGCCGCCCCGGAGGGCTCCCTGTAAAAAAATCCGCCCGGATGCCTCCGGGCGGAATCTTTCAGCTTGTCTTTTCCCTATTCTCCATGTTCCCCACGCTTTTCCCTGTCCTTTCCGCGGACGATCCCGTCCAGGGTCCTGTACAGCTTATCCACCTCCACCGGCTTGGACAGATGGCCGTTCATGCCGCATTCCACGGATTTCTTCAGGTCATCGTCAAAGGCATTGGCGGACATGGCCACGATGGGTATGGTCCTGCAGTCCTCCCGGTCCATGGCACGGATGGCGCGGGTGGCCTCCAGGCCGTCCATCACCGGCATCAGGATGTCCATCAGAATCGCGTCATAGGTACCTGGCTTCGTGGAGCGGATCCTCTCCACGGCCTGGGCCCCGTCGTAGACGCAGTCCACCGCGAAGCCCCGCTCCTCCAGCAGGCACTGGGCAATCTCCGCATTGATCTCATTGTCCTCCACCACCAGGATATGATAGCCCTCGAAGGACACCGCCTCCTGCCTCTCCTCCGTCTGCCTTTTCTGTCCCAGCCCAAGCCGGATGGCGAAGCTGAAGGTGCTGCCCTCCCCGGGCTCGCTGTCCAGGCGGATCGCGCTGCCCATCATCTGAATCAGGCGGCTGCTGATGGAAAGGCCCAGGCCCGTGCCCTGCTGTTTGGAGGGATTCCTGCCGGAGGCCTGCTCAAAGGAACGGAAGACTCTGTCCCTGTCTTCCTTTGCGATGCCGATTCCCGTATCCCGCACCGCGAAGGACACCAGGATCCCTTCTTCCCCGGCCTCCTTCTCCCAGACCTCCAGCGTCACCCTTCCCCTCACCGGCGTGAACTTCACTGCGTTCCCCAGGAGGTTGATCAGCACCTGGCTGATCCGCATACGATCCGCATACAGCCACTGATGGGCCAGCCGGATGTCCTGCACGAAGTCGATCTCCTTTGCCGCTACCTGAGGCGCTACCAGCTCCTTTATGGTATCCAGCATGTCGTAGATATCGAAATCGTCCGCCTCCAGCTTCATCTTCCCGCTCTCGATCTTGGACATGTCCAGGATATCGTTGATCAGTCCCAGCAGATAGCCGGAGGAGGACTGTATCTTCTGCAGGCAGTCCATGATCCGCTCCTGGCTCTGCCCCTGCTGCAGCGCGATCTCCGTCATGCCGATGATCCCGTTCATAGGCGTCCGTATCTCATGGCTCATGCGGGACAGGAATTCCGACTTCGCCTTGCTGGCGATGTCGTATTGCTGCTGGTTCATCTGGCTCTGGATCACCCTGCCCAGCTCCGCCAGGTTCTGGTGCCGCTCAGAGTCAAAGGCCTGTTCCTGCCCAAGGCCCAGGATACAGATGTTCCCCATATAGCTGCCATTGTCGTACATGGGCAGCGCCGCGCCGTACTGCCCGGGCGCCACGCCCAGAAAGCACTGCAGAAGCTCCAGAGCGCTGTCCTCCCCGGAGAACCACTTTACCTCCTCCTGGCCCAGCCAGCCGCGGAAGGCCTCCCTGTCCTCTTCCCTGTATTTCCGCACGTTCCCCGCCGGGGACTCCCCGTCCGCCCGCCACTGGTATTCCAGGTAATTTGCGGAGAAATCCTCCCGCAGCACGGACACCAGCACTGCTTCGGCCTGATAGTATCTGCCGATCTTGCGCAGCATCAAGGTCATCTGGGCCGGGAAATTCGCTCCCTTGCCGAACAGGTTCAGCGCTATGGACACCAGGCCCACGTCCTCCCCGTAGTCCAGGCTGATGATCTCCCGCCCCTGCAGGGCCGGAAGCTCCCGGCGCTCCCTCTCCGGGATATCCTCGCAGAAGACATACCCTTTCCCCGGACCGGACAGCGCCTGCCTCCCGGCCAGCTTCGCCATGCGGATCAGGGCTTCCGTCCCATGCTCCTTCACGCCGCAGACCAGCCCTGCGCACACCGCTACGTCGAAGCGCTCCCTGTCAAAGTCCGCCCCGGCCCTTTCCAGCAGCCCTTCGATCCACTCCGAGGCCTCTTTCCTGTCCGCCTGATCCAGCCATATGACGAACTCGTCCCCGTCCAGCCGCAGCGCCACTGTCCTCCGCCCTGTCTGTGCCGTATACGCCCGGCAGCGGCTCCGGATCAGGTCTCCCAGCCCCTCCAGCACCATATCCCCGAATACGATGCCGTTCTTCTCATTGGCCTCCTTCAGCCGTCCCACCAGAAGGTCCGCCATGACGCCGCTGCCAAGGCCCGCCCTTCTGTCGGCCTCCACCTGCTCCAGGCCCGCGCTGAAGGTATACACGCCCGTGATGCCGTCCATTGCGTTCCTCCTGCGCTGTTCGGCCTCCCTCTCCTTCTGCTCCTGGATGTTGCGGATGCTCCCCACAAGCTTGCGCCGCATGCCGTCCGTATCATAGACCGCCTTGCCGGATACCGCCACCCACCGATAGTCCGAATCGCTGGGCCATTTCAGCCGGAATTCCATGTACGCCTTATCTTCCATGCCCTGCAGGATCCGGACAGCCTCCTCCCTGTCCGCGTCGTGGATGCAGTCGGGATTCACGAAGCCGCTCTTGTATTCACGGCAGTCCCACAGCCCGCTCATGGTCTCATGGTTCACGATGTCCAGCTCGTGCTTCTGCACGTCATAGGAGAAGAACACGTCCTTGGAGGACTCCAGTGCCACGCGGTAGCGCTCCTTCTCCTCCAGGAGGATGTTCGCTGCCTCCCGCTGCTGCTCCGACAGGTTCTTCACCACATCATACAGGGCATCTATCTCCAGGATGTTGGAAGGCCTGAATTCCAAAAGGCCCTCCCTCCCGCGGCTGATGCACTGCATCAGATACTGGAAGGGCCTGGTCAGGTGCCTGACCACAAGATAGATGCCCAGCACGCCGAAGAGCAGCCCGATGAGGATGGCCACCACCAGCCAGAGATAGAGCTGGCGGCCCATCCCGAAGAGGTCCTCCTCCGTATCCAGCCCCAGGAGCACCCATTCCGTATCCTCATAGGGCGCATTGTTGCCGTAGAGCTTCAGGGGGCAGGCCACCGCGTACACGTTCTGCCGCTCCAGCCGCACATCCCCCACCTGCCACAGATTGCCGTAGCGGGTTCCTCGCAGCTCCAGCTCCCTCCCTGAGGACCTGGCCAGGTTGGAGAGGATCCCCTTTCCCACCATGGGCCTGTAAAGGCCGTCGCCGTCCCTGACCGCCAGCAGATACCCTGACTGCTGCTGGTCATTGAGCTCTGCCACCGGGAAATAATCGTAGAGCCGTCTGCTGGAAATCTCTACGCCGATTATGCCGTACACCTGCCCCTCATGCCGCAGCGGCACGGAGTATGTAATCATTTCATAGGAGTCCGTCCCGTCCTTCTCCAGATAGAAGGGCAGCGACCAGTACCCCAGGTCCGCCGTGTCCGCATCGGCATGTTCCGTCCCCGCCCTCCAGGGCTCATAGAAATAGTTGTCCGCAGCCTCCCTGCCCTGCCCCTCCATGCGGAAGCGGGTAGTCCAGGAGGTGTCCAGGGGGATGTCCCACTTCCTGGACAGGAGCTTGCTGCCCCGCTCCAGAAGCAGGTCCGTGCCGTTGGCGGGATTGGTATCCGGGTCGGAATCCCTGACGAAGAAGCCGGCGAACTCCCCGGGCTCCCGCATATCCGTTCCCGTCAGGACCAGGAAGATGCCTGTGGTGGAATGGCTCTGCAGAATGTCCAGGCATTCCGGGAAAAACAGCTCCAGCAGCTCGTTCTTCCTCTCCTCCGAGGCAAGCAGCCCCTCCAGGCTCAAATCCGCGTCCTCCAGGACCCCGTCCAGGATTCCGTCCAGGACCCCCTCCTGCTCATGGATGGACGCCCATCTCTGGTTCATGTCGTTCTGCAGGATCACCTTTCTGTTCTCCACCAGCCGGTTCATCATGCTGACGGAGGATTCCTCCATCATCCCCGTGACCCGCTTCATCACCAGCGTGCCGATGGTGATCAGACTCTGAATCAGCATGATGGCGATCAGCGGAACCAGAAAAATCATAAATATGTTCGTCTCTTTTCTGCTCGGTCTTCTGCCTTCCATTTATCCTACTCACCCACTGCCTGCTTCAGGGCCTCGCAAAAAGCCCCGTACCACACTTCAAAGCTCTCCTCAGTCACATAGTCCGCCGCGGCCTCCTCCAGGCTCTTTCCCTGGGCCAGGGCCTCCTCCACGGCCGCCCGGTCCTCCGCCGCCTTGTCCGCCAGATGGTACTCCAGCACCTTCCTGGCCGCCGTGCCGTTTTCGAAGCTTTTGTTGGCGTATAGCGTCATGTCCTCCATCTGGCCGAATACCGTGGTCAGGCAGTCGTAAGTCTTAGGAGCCACCTCAAGCCCCTGCTCCTCGATCACCCGGTCCAGCTCCGACACGCTGGCCGCCTCCCTGCGCACGGGCAGATAGCCAGACACGCAGCCGAAGCGCAGGTTGTTCTCCGTCTCCGTGAACCATTTCAGGAATTCCACGGCAGCGTACTCGTGCCTGGCGTCGGACTTGCTGACCACCATGCCGGCCCCCTGCTGCACGGCTATGTGCCGCCCGCCCCGGAACACGGGTGCCGACATCACCAGATAGTCGATCGGATAGCTGCCGTCCTCCAGCTCCACCCCCGCCCGAAGGGTGGGATTCCCCCGGCTGTCCAGAATCTCCAGGGCCGTGACCCGGCGGATCTTTGATGAAGATAAACGCATATTTTCTTCCTCCCATGTGAAAATTTGGCAACAGTCCTAGTATTTTGCTTTTTGGGAAAAAATATACCTTCCCCCGGATTGAAAACCTTTTGGGGGGGTGATACAATGGGTGAGTAATTTTTTTCGGGAGGGATCCATATGTCCGGCAACGTCATTATTCCCCGGCACTACCTTTCCAAGCTGGAGCTTTTAGAGACGGAGGTGGCAATCAAGGCCGCCAAGGATACCTTTGAGGCGCAGCTTTCCGCCGCCCTGGGCCTCACCCGCGTCTCCGCCCCTCTCTTTGTCCGGCCAGAAAGCGGCCTTAACGACGACCTGAACGGGGTGGAGCGCCCGGTCCAGTTTGATATCCTGGATGTGGACGGGGCCCAGGTGCAGATCGTCCAGTCCCTGGCCAAATGGAAGCGGATGGCCCTGGCCGCCTACGGCTTCGGCCCCGGCACCGGCCTCTACACCGATATGAACGCCATCCGCCGGGATGAGCTGCTGGATAACCTCCACTCCGTCTATGTGGACCAATGGGACTGGGAGCTGGTCATCACCCCCCAGCAGCGCAACCGGGATTTCCTGCGGGAGAAGGTCACCCGCCTCTGGCAGGTCTTCACCAAAAGCCAGCAGCTCCTTTGCCGCCAGTTCCCCCAGCTTTCCCGCTACTTCCCGGAGAGCATCACCTTTGTAAGCACCCAGGAGCTGGAGGAGCGCTGGCCGGAGAAGACCCCCAGGGAGCGGGAGGACGCCATCGCCAAGGAACACGGGGCGGTGTTTCTTATGGGCATCGGCGGGACCCTTTCCAGTGGCGCTGTCCACGACGGCCGGGCCCCGGACTACGACGACTGGAGCCTGAACGGGGATATTCTCATCTGGTACCCGGTGCTGGAGCGGGCGGTGGAGCTTTCCTCCATGGGCATCCGGGTGGACGCCGCCGCCCTGGAGCGGGAGTTGGCGGTGCGGGGCTGCCAGGA
>OFFE01000688.1_pt1 | contig 27536 bp, 27 predicted proteins | sample 1521371 | NCBI WGS metagenome assembly OFFE01 (sample SAMEA3504131, study PRJEB24116) | mouse gut metagenome | biome: mouse gut; feature: mouse-associated habitat; material: faeces | place: Denmark | collected 2011 | reverse complement strand
ATGGAGACCTTTGGAAATCAGCTCGGCACATTTGGCGACGCGATGGTCAACTTCGCGAACAAGGTCAAGGGGATGGACGCCGATGCTGTGACCAATGCCGCGATTGCCGGTAAGACCATGGCCGAAATGGCCGCTACGCTTCCAAACAGCGGCGGCGTAGTCGGTTTCTTCGCCGGCGAGAACGACATGACTACCTTTGGCGAGCAGCTTGTCCCCTTTGGCAAAGCCATCAAGGACTATTCCCTGGCCGTCCAAGGCTTGGATGTGGACGCTGTTACAAACTCCGCCACCGCCGGTCAGGCTATGGTGGAGCTGGCAAACACCATTCCAAACTGCGGAGGTGTGGTCGGCTTCTTCGCCGGAGAAAACAATCTTGACACCTTTGGCGCTCAGCTTCTCAGCTTCGGAAACTCTATCAAAGCGTATTCTCTGGCGGTAAAAGGTCTGGATACAGATGCCGTGACCAATTCCGCCACCGCCGGCAAAGCACTTGTGGAGCTGGCGAAAACCATCCCTAACTGCGGAGGACTGGTCAGTTTCTTTACCGGCGATAACAACATTGCCGATTTTGGAGATGACCTCGTTCTCTTCGGCAACGACCTTGCGGCCTATGCGGCAGCTATCAAAGATGTCAAGCCTGACGCGGTGACAGCTTCTGCCAACGCAGCGCAAGCACTTTCCAATCTGGCATCCGGTCTTCCTGACAGCAGCCTCTTCGACCAGTGGTTTGGAGGGGACCAGACTCTCGCATCGTTCGGCGACGATGTTGCCGAGTTCGGCGAGGCTATGGGTGATTACTACAATGAGATCTCCGGAATTGACCTCGGAAAGATGTCCGGCGTCATCACCCAAGTCTGGGGGCTCGTGGATCTTGCCAAGGGCGTCAAGGATGTCGATAAGAACGCTTTCACCAACTTCAGTAAATCTTTGACCACCCTGGCGAATAGCGGCATCGACGGTTTCACCGATGCGTTCTCTAATTGCGGTCAGAAAGTCAACAGCTCTGTTCTTGTCATGTTGAACTCTGTTAAATCTTCCATCTCCAGCAATAAGGCTGTCGCCAACCCGGCAATGGAGGAGGTCATGGGTTCCCTGGCAAACGTGGTGAACGAGAAGACCACGTCTATGAACACCGCTGTTGTACAGATGATGAACGGGTTCAGCAAGACTATCCGGGACAACACCAGCCCTGTCAAGTCGGCCATGACCACAGTTTTGAACAATACGGTGACCGCCATCAACAGCACGAAGGGCTCGTTTACCGAGGCTGGCAAGAATGTCGGCCAGGGATTTGTGAACGGCATCAACTCTAAGCTGAGCGCTTCTACCGCTGCGGGCCGCAGTTTGGGCCTTGCCGCACTGAATGCAGCAAAGAAAGCACTGGACAGTCATTCCCCGTCCCGTGAGTTCATCCACCTGGGCGAGAACATGGGCGAGGGCCTGGCAATCGGTGTGAAGAACAGTATTGTCCCAGCTTCTCAGGCAACTTCCGGCATGATCGACGAGGTCATCGCGGTCAGCTCCAAGGGCATTGACGCTTTTAAGGAGTGGGCCGAAGAGAAGAAGTATTATGGCGAGCTCAGTTTGAAAGACGAGCTGGCCGGGTACGAAAATCTTCAGAAGATGTACAAGGCTGGGAGCGAGGAACGCAAGCAGATCGACCGTGAGGTCTACAGACTTCAAAATGAACTTGTAGCGGCTACCTATCAGGCCTCCATGGACTGGATTGAGGAAGAGAAATACTACAACCGGCTCAGTCTGGAAGAGGAACTTGCCGCTTATGAGCGTGTCCAGGCCAGATATTTGGAGGGCAGCGAGGAGCGTAAGAAAGCCGACCGTGAGGTATATCGCCTGCGGAATGAGCTGATGGATGCCTCTTATCAGCATTCCATGGACTGGATTGAGGAAGAGAAATACTACAACCGAATGAGCCTTTCTGACGAACTGGCCGCCTATAAGCGGGTCCAGAGCCGGTATGCCAAAGGTACAGACGAGCGCAAGAAGATGGACCGCGAGGTCTACCGGCTGGAGAAAGAGATCAGCGACGCCCAGAAGCAGTATGCCGAAGATGTTCAGCGTGTTCAGAGTGAGGCCAATCAGAAGCGGCTTGACCTGGAGCAGGAGTATGCCGATAAGGTAAAATCTATCAACGACAAACTTGCGCAGGACATTCAGTCGCTGAACGACCAGTATGAAAATGCTTTGAAATCCCGCGAGAACAGCCTTTACCAATCCTATGGACTCTTTGACGAGGTCAAGAAACGGGAGGAAGTCAGCGGGGAAACACTGATGAAGAACCTTGAGGGTCAGGTCAAGGAGTTTGGCGAATGGCAGGATATTTTGGACAGCCTGTCCGCCAGAGGCCTTGACTCCGACCTGATTGGGGAGCTTCAGCAGATGGGCCCGGACGCTATCTCGCAGATCAAGGCGCTGAACTCCATGAGCGACTCCGAACTGGAAAAGTATGCGGCTCTCTGGTCTGTCAAGCACGCCCAGGCTCGGGAGCAGGCTGTCGGCGAGTTGGAGGGGCTCCGTATCGAGACCCAGAACAACATCGCGCAGCTCAGGGTCGAGGCCGACCGGGAGCTTGAAGAGTATCGCTCTGTCTGGCAGTCGAAGATGGCGCAGGTCACGGCCGACGCGGATGCGGAGCTTGAACGGCTTCGCAAGGAGTTTGGCGAAAAGGTCGGTCTTATCAAGACCAATACCGAGGATGACCTGAAAGAGATGTCCGAGACGGCGCAAAAGATCCTTCGGGAAGCCGGATGGGACGAGACCGGCAAGCAGATCGTGACCGGGCTGACCGATGGCGTTCAGTCTGAGCGTTCCAGCTTCATCGACGAGCTGACCAACATGGCGCTCGCCGGTGTGGAAGCCGTGAAGACAACGCTGGACATCAACTCGCCCTCTCGGGTATTCCGTGAGTTGGGCAACTTCACAGGGCTTGGTTTCGTGAATGGTTTGCACAGCTATGTGGAGAAATCCTATGACATTGGTGCGGATATGGCGGAGTCGACAAAGTCCGGCTTATCCAACGTGCTCCAGACAGTCGCCGATATTGTGAACGGCGGCGTCGAGATGGAACCGACCATTCGCCCGGTGCTGGACCTGTCCAATGTGGCGAGCGGTGTTGACACCCTTGACAGCTTGTTCTATTCCCGGCGGGCCATCGGTCTTGCCGGTCAGGCGAGCGTCGCGTTCAGCTCACCCCGTGATAAGAGCCAGGCGGCCTTTACCGTGAACAACAGCGATGTTGTGGCGGAGCTCAAGTCCCTCAGGGGAGAGATGGCCGCTATGGCGGAGAAGATGGAACGGATGCGGGTCGTGCTGGATACCGGAACTCTGGTGGGCGAAATGGTTGGCCCTATGGATACTGCTCTCGGGCAGAGAGCTACTTATAAGGGAAGGGGGAATTAGTTTGTACCATTCTATCACATTTGGCGAGAAAAACACATGGGATGACTGGCGGCTGGTCCCCTCTTCCCGACCTCTGTTCAACCCTCCGCCCCAAAAGGTAAAGACACTGGACATTCCCGGTGGGGACGGCGTTATTGATTTGTCGCAAGCCCTCACCGGGTATCCGGTGTATCAGAACCGGACGGGCTCCATTGAGTTCATCGTCATGAACGACTTTAAGCCCTGGCACATGGCTTACTCCGACATCATGGACTATCTGCATGGGCAGACCCTGCGGGCGGTTCTAGAGGACGACCCGGAGTATTTCTACGAGGGCCGCTTTGCCGTAAACGCCTGGAAGTCGGAAAAGGACTGGTCCCGCATTGTTATCAATTACGATGTCGGCCCCTACAAATGGTCGGTGCTGTCGTCTGTTGACGATTGGCTGTGGGACCCGTTCAACTTTCAAAATGGCGTTATCCGCGCCATGCTGTTCAAGAACATCGCCGTTTCCACAACGGCAAAGGTCCAGCATCTGGACGCGGCGCTCTTTGGCCGGGCCCCCATCTGTCCTCATTTCGTTGTGAGGTCTTCGGCTGGACGGGGCGTCCATGTCCGGTTTGTAAATCCGAAGCTGGAGCTGGACATCACCAAGTTGCTGCACGATGGAACTGTGCAGATCCCGGAGTTTGTGTTCTTCGGGGATTTGGGAGCGGACATCTATTTCTGGTGCGACACCGGAACGGCAATGGTTTCTGTTGACTTTAGAGTAGGGAGGTTGTGACAGCGATGTATTCGATTTACGCAGACGGCGCTTGTATTTACAGTGATGTCTTTGCGGTTGACAGCATGAAAGTCATCAATCCCAAACTGACTCTGGAGGACAACGGGGCCGGCTCCCTGGTGGTGACGCTTCCACCCCATAACGCTGGCTATGCCTCTATTGTCCGAATGGTCACGGATATTTCTGTCCAAAAAGACGGCGAGGAGATCTGGGCCGGACGTGTGCTGTCGGAAAGCGAGGATTTTTACCGCAATCGTATCCTCTACTGTGAGGGTGAGCTGGCGTACTTCAACGACAGTACCCAGCCTCCGGCGGAATATTCGGGTATGAGCGTCCGCGGGTATCTGGAGCGGCTTATCGCCGTCCATAACTCTAAGGTCGCTGCAAACCGACGTTTCACCCTGGGAGCGGTGACGGTCGTTGACAAAAACTTTCCCACCTACTACACCAACCACGATAAGACCATGGCCGTCTTCAACGCCATGGTAGAGCAGTATGGTGGTCATCTCAGAGTCCGCAAGGTAGATGGTGTTCGCTATCTGGACTATCTGGCCGAGTATCCCGATACTTGCAGCCAGGTCATCCAGTTCGGCTCCAACATCATCGACTTTACCAAGCAGTGGGACTCCACGGAGTTCGCAACGGTCATCGTTCCTCTGGGCAATCGTCTGGAGGACAGTCCCATTGAGGCGCTGGACGCATATCTGACGGTGGAGAGCGTGAACCACGGCAGTATGTATGTTCAGTCCAACGAGGCTGTCGCCGTCTATGGGTGGATCGAGAAAGCGGTCACCTGGGATGACGTATCTGACCCGGCGGTTCTGCTGGAGAAGGCAAAAGCCTATCTGAGCGACATCCAGTTTGACAACATGGAGCTGGAACTGAGCGCCCTTGACCTGCATTACCTGGATGTCGATGTCGAGGCGGTAAAGCTCCTGGATGAGATTCGGGTCATTTCCCGCCCCCACGGTCTGGACAGGATGTTCCCCGTGACTAAGCTGGAGATCCCTCTGGACAGTCCGGAGCAGACCCAATTCAAGCTGGGGACTACGGTAAAGACCAGCCTCACCAGTGTGAATAACCAAATCAGCGCGGCGATCCTGAAGAAGATCGACGACCTGCCCAAGGCCCACTCCATCCTCAAAGAGGCTAAGGAGAACGCCACTCAGATCATGAACATGGCCACCACCGGCTATATCACCATCACCAAGGACGATTACGGCTCGGAAACGCTTTATATTTCCAATGTCCGGGACTATACCAAGGCGGACAAGCTGTGGAAATGGAACATGAACGGCCTGGGATATTCCAATGACGGCGGCAAGACCTTTGGGCTGGCCATTACCATGGACGGCTCCATCGTGGCTGACTACATCACCACCGGTGTGCTGAACGCCGATGTGATTCGGGCGGGGACGCTGAAAGACTACGGCGGAAACTTCATCCTGGACTTTGAAACCGGAAAGCTGACCATGAAAAGGGGCTCCATCAACATCGGAAACGGCAACTTTACCGTGGATGAGGAGGGCAATCTGTACGCTCGGCGGGGAACTTTTGCTGGCACGCTCTCCGGAGCCAAGGGGACCTTTGGCGGTCAACTTGTGGCAGCCAGTGGAGACTTCAAGGGTGTGGTGCAGGCATCTGATTTTCTGGACCGTTATGGTAGAAGTATGATGTCGGGGGATAAGTTCGCTTCTGACTATTTGGACCTGTATGGGCTGACCATCCGGAACAAGAATACCGGGGCCACCACGTTTGCTGTGAGTTCTACTGGTGTCATCACCATCAATGGCAACATCACTATGGGAGCAGGGAGCACCATCAACTGGGCGGCGGTTAGTAATCAAAATCTGGCTTATAACCCGGCATATTCCCTGGCAGATACGGCGAATACCCGAGCGAACAGGGCACTTTCTGACGCCTCCGATGCCTATGATATGGCTGATGCAGCATTCGCCAGAGCAAACCAAGCGTATCGTATGGCGGATTCTATCGAAATGCCAAGTTATATCCGCTCTACCTACATTGACTCAACGACAATTCGTTCTCCAGTCATCGAGGGCGGAGAGTTTTATGGCGGAGAGTTCAATGTTATTGCCGGAGGAAATTCTGGAAGTTTCAATCTGTATGGCCCTTATGGAAGCAGTCGCTTCCATATGTTTAGCATCAGCTATTATGACGCGGGCGTATGGGGGCCGTATATCTATGTTTCCAGCCCTTGCGGTGGGACTATCTGCTTTGATGGTAATGTTGAGTTTACCGGAAACGTTGAGTTCGCCAGCGCTCATGTTCACGGCCTTAGCTCGGATTAGGAGGATAACGTATGAAGAAAAAACTGAAAAACGCTGAGATGGCTGCGATGTTGAACCAACTCCGGCCTGTTCTCGTACATCGGGATAAGATTGGGTATTTCGCCGCCCGAAATTTCCGCGTCCTCTCCGAATGTCTCACCGAGTATGATGCGTTTCGCAACAGCCTCATTGAGAAGTATGGCGAGGAGACTAAGGACGATAAAGGCCGGCCCATTATCGGCGTCAAGGTCGATTCCCCCAATTTCCAAAAGTTCTGCGACGAACTGGCTCCGTTCAACGAGATGGAGCACGAGGTCGAGCTGATGATCGCCAAGTACACTGACGCCATCGGCTGTCTCAGCGGAGAGGAGATCTTGGGGCTCGATTGGATGCTGGAAGATTAGGGGTGATTTCGTTGGCCAACATCAGTACATTTCTGCAAAAAATCATGGAGGCTGTGTACGGCGAGGAAGTGCGCGGTTCTATTCACGATGCGCTGGCGGCCATGAACGTGGAGTCATCCGAGGCAATGCGATTTGCCGCGACGGCCAAAGACTCTGCGGCCGCATCCGCTTTGGATGCCAAGGCCTCTGCCGCAACAGCGGAACAAAAGGCGACTGAAATCGTTGCTTCGGCTCAGGCGGCCAAGACCTCGGAGAACAATGCGAAAACCTCCGAGACGAACGCCGCTACTAAGGCTGCCGAAGCCGCCACAGCCGCCGCCGGAGCCAAGGCGTCGGAGACTGCTGCCGGCAACTCGGAGGCCATCGCCACGCAAAAGGCTCAGGAGGCCGCCGATTCTCAGAGCGCCGCCGCTCAGAGCGAGGCCGAGGCCAAGGCCGCTGAGGACCGGATCAAGGCCATCCGAACGGATGTGGAGACGCTGGGCGCCCAGGCGACGGCGGACAAAAATGCCGCGGAGGCCGCTAAAGAAGCCGCCGAGGCCGCCGCCGATGATGCCACTATTGCTGAGACGAATGCCAAGCTCTCAGAAAATACCGCTCTTGTGGCTCAGGCCGCCGCCGAGGTCGCCAAGGACGATGCGGAAGCGGCAAAACTGGCTGCACAGAACGCCAAGACTGCCGCAGAGACGGCCAAGGACGATGCGGAGGACGCCAAGGGTAAAGCAAAAGCATCTGAAGATGCTGCCGCCGCAAGCGCGCTCTCCGCCCAGCAGTACAGCGGCAAGCCTCCGAAGCCCCAGGCTGGGACTTGGTGGATCTGGGATGCCGACCAGCAAAAGTATCTGGACAGTGGTATTGCCTGCGACCTGGTGGGCCCCACCGGCAACGGCATCAAGGACATCAAACTCACCAAGGGCGACCATACTCCCGGCACCACGGATATTTACACCGTGACTATGACAGACGGGACGACCACTACCATTTCTGTCTACAATGGCCGGAACGGTACGGGTACGGGCGACGTTTTGGGCATCGCCTTTGACCTGGTCCTCCCGGCTTCCGGATGGGTCAACGGGGAGCTGACCGTCGCTGACAGCCGTCTTTTGGCTCTGGCGACCCACAAGTATCTTGTCGACGCGGACGAAGCCAGCCGTGAGGAGTATCTGGAGTGCAATGTGCAGGCCAGGAACATCACCACGACTGGCTTTATCACGTTCAAAAACAACACCGACCCGACGATGGACTTGACGGTGAATGTCATTCGTCTGGAACTGTCGGTAAACGGTTCGTGAGGAGGTGCGAGGTTTGAAAATCGAGATCAAGGGTCCGTTTACCAGATTGGTAGGAGACGCCAGCCTGGTGCAGAACTCCAAGACACCCTACACCGTGGAATTTACATTTGACGGGGTCTGGGATGGTTTTGCCAAGACCGCTTTGTTCGAGGCGGGCGGGGCCAGCATTGCCGTTGTCCTCACCGACGACTGCTGTACCATTCCCGCTGACTGCCTGAAACGGGCCGGAGTCCGGCTCCAGGTCGCTGTAGTCGGCACAAAGGGCGACCAGCGCATCTCTACGGGATGGTGCGTGACCGGTATGATCCTGCACAAGGCCAGCCTTGGCCTGGGACATGGCGGCGGAGGCTCTGTTCTGCCGGATGATGCCTATGAGCAGATCATGGCTGTTATCGGCGACCTCGGCGCCGCCGGGTTCGAGGGAAAGACCCTGTCTGAGGTCATCATCGAACTCCGAAACAACATTGCCGGAACGGCGACGGATAAGGAGGTCGAGGACATGCTGGACGACACTTTTGGCTCTGCTCCGATCTTGCCGGATAACCCCGGCGGAGAGGAAATCCCCAACAACACCGCCACTGACAAAGAAGTGGCGGATATTCTCGATGAGGTTTTCGGCAAATAGCCGCAACCAAATAATTTCAAGGAGGACTTGTATATGTCTAAGCACACTACCATTGACCAGCTCAAAATGCTGGCCCAGCGCACCAAGACCGAGCTGGCCGCTCTGGACGGGAAGATCGCCGACTACGGCCTGACCAAGCAGGAGACTGCCGAGGACGGCTATCTGGCCACCTATCAGCTCACCAAAGATGGCGCCCCCACCGGCGACAAGATCAACATCCCTAAGGACCTGCTGGTGAAGTCCGCCTCCGTCAAGGAGGTCACCGAGGCCGATCAGCCCTACGAGGGTGCTGCGGTCGGCGACAAGTACATCGACTTCGTCATCAACAGTGTTGAGGGCGACGCCAATGAGAGCCATGTCTATCTGGCTGTGAAGGACCTGGGCGGGAGTGTCACTGTGGAGACCGCTACCGACGCTGAGGTGGAGGCTATGCTGACCGAGGTCTTCGGTCCGGCCACCGAGCCCGATCCTGAGGAGCCCGTTGGACCCTAAGCATACTCTGAGCGGGGGATGGGATACGCCTGTCCCCCGTTCGTCTTTTGAAAGGACGGAAACGTATGGCAGAGAAACTGACCACGATTGACCAGCTTAAAAAGCTGGCGCTCAGGACCAAGGCTGATTCCGCTGCCCGTGTCTCCGAGTTGGCGGAGATGATCGCCGCCGGTCTGGAAGATGCGCAGATCGGCTTTACTGTCACTCTGCCGGCCGCCAACTGGAGCGGCAGAGCTCAGACGGTTCAGCATGAGTCTTTCCTGGCAGACAGCAATTACTGGTATCTTGTCTGCGGCGACGCCGACTGCTTCATCGAGTGCGGAGACACCGGCATCCGAGCGGACAACATCACAACCAACGGTGAGGCCACGTTCCACTGCGAGATCACGCCGGAGAACGACCTGACCGTGAATATTCTTCGACTGGAGGTCGTCGAGAAATGAGTAACCCCAATGAAGTCGGAAAGGTGTTCAACCTGACCGGCAGCGGCGGAGGCAGCGGTTCCATCAAGCTGGAGAGCCTGGCTGTTACCAAGCCGCCCAAGAAAACGATCTATAAGTCCGGGGAGAGCTTCGACCCCACCGGAATGGTGGTGGAGGCGAGCTACGGCTTCGGCCTGACCTCGGAAGTGACCGGATATACCGTGACCCCCTCGGTCCTGACAGACGGCGTCACCGAGGTCACCATCACCTATACGGAGGGCCGGGCCACCAAGACGGCCAGCACTCCCGTCACCGTGGAAAAGGTCCTGGTCTCCATCGAGGTCACTACCCAGCCCACTAAAACCGTCTATCAGTACCTGGAGGGCTTCGACCCGGCCGGCATGGTCGTTACCGCCCATTTTTCGGACGGCTCCACGGCTCCCGCCACCGGATACACCCACTCCAGCGCCGCATTCTCCACTCTGGGTCAGCAGGCCGTCAGCTTGGACTACACCTACGAGGGCGTGACCAAGACCACCAGCCTGAATGTGACGGTGAAGGCCATTGAGGTACCCGTTCCCACGCAGAAGGACGCCCCCGCCTATGACGGCGGCTCCAAGTCCCCCGCCTGGAACGGGTATGACTCCGTCAAAATGGCCGTAGCCGGGACTACCGATGGCATCAACGCCGGCACCTACACCGCCAAGTTTACGTTGGTCTACGGATATTTGTTCCCCAACGGCACCAGCGAAGCCACGGTGGACTGGATCATCAGCCGGGCAGTCATTCCGGCGCTGCCCACCCAGAGCAACGTTCTGGCGGCCGACGGCACGCCCAAATCGCCCACCTGGGACGGCTACATCGTGGGTCAGCTCACTTTGGGCGGCGACCGGTTCGGCACTGAGGCCGGAGACTACACCGCCGAGTTCACCCCCACGGACAACTATCAGTGGTGGGACGGCACCACCGGAATGAAGACGGCCACCTGGACCATCACCAGCGTCATCGTGCCCATCCCGACGCAGAAGAATATCCCCACTTACACCGGGGCGGCCCAGACGCCGCAGTGGGACAACTTCGACACCGACAACTGCACCGTCCAGGTGACGCCGGCTACGGACGCCGGGGAGCACTCTGCGGTATTCAGTCTGGTGCAGGGCATGTGGTCGGACGGCACCACCGCTAACAAGACGGTGAAATGGGTCATCAACCGGGCCACCATCGCCAAGGTCCCCGCCCAGAGCGGGATGCCTAAGTATGACGGTAACCCCAAAACCCCGACCTGGGACACCAACTACGACAGCGCTAAGATGACGCTGAGCGTGGAGTCTCAAATCAATGCTGGGACGGGATACACCGCTTCGTTCACGCCCACTGCCAACTACCAGTGGTCGGACGGGACGGTTGGGGCCAAGGTGGTCTCCTGGGGCATCGCCAAGGGTGACAACGCCATCACGGTGAGCCCCGCGTCGCTGACGCTGAACATGACCACCAAAAGCACCAAGTTCACCGTGGGCCGCAAGGGCAACGGTGCTATCACCGCCACCTCCAGCGATACCAAGGTCGCTACCATCGGCTCTGTCAATCAGAACACCGGCGAGGTGGTGGTCAACAGCGTGAACGACACCAGCGGTACCGCCACCATCACGGTCAAGGTGGCCGAAGGCGACAACTATCTGGCCCCTGCCAACAAGACCGTTTCGGTGAAGGCGAGCTTCCGGGAGTATCTGTATGGCTTCGACATCAACCTGAACGACAGCAATCCGGCCACCCGGGTCAGCTATCCCAGTGACGTGGAGAACTCCGGCTTTGCCAAGGCCGTGATGAACTTCGGCGGCGCGTTCAGCTATGGCGGATGGCCCAGCACCCCCGGCTCCAAGTTCATGCCCCGCCCCTGTATGCTGAAGTATGACGGGACGGTGGCCTACTACCTCAACCCTAACGACCTGACCAAGAAGGCGGACGGCTCCGCTTCGGACGTGGCCAACATCAACTTCGGCGGTAACGCCATGATGGAGTGGCCCAAGATCTATGTCAAGCGGTGGGAGAGCGGCGGCGTGTACCACTTCCGGTGTTCGGACGTGAAAGTAGACGCTGACTACGAGTGCTGGAGCAACTACGACAAGAACAACAAGGAGATCCCGCACTTCTACACGTCTATCTTCTTCGGTTCCAAGGACAGCTCCAACCGGCTGCGCTCCATCAGTGGTCAGGCCAACATGGTTTCGCAGACGGCGCAGACCGAGGTGACCTACGCCAAGGCCAACGGCGCTGATATTTGGTACACCGAGGTGCTGGCGGACCGTATGCTCATCAATGACCTGCTGACCATGATGTTCAAGAGCACCGACCTCCAGGCCACGGCCGGATACGGTGTTTGCAGCGCGAGCGCCGCCATTGCCCCGGGGACGATGAACACCAAGGGCATGTTCTGGGGCTCCAATGATAAGACGTCCGGCGTCAAGGTCTTTGGCATGGAGCACTGGTGGGGGAACATTTTCCGCCGTATTGCCGGATGGAGTATCTCGGCCGGCGTTCAGAAGGTGAAGATCACCAGAGGCACCAAGGACGGCACGACCGCCGCTGACTACAACTTTGACGGCAATGGGTACAAGACCATCTCGGGAGTGACCCTGACCAAGAGCGGGTACATCAGCAAGATGAAGACCGAGCCCTTTGGCCGGTTCCCGATGGCTACGGATGGTTCTTCCACGACCAACGAGGCTGACTATGTGTGGGCGGACAGTGGTTCCGGCTATTACGCCATTGTCGGCGGTGGCTGGGGCAGTGACCTGAATTGCGGTCCGTTCTGCGCGGTTCTTTATTATTCGCCGTCCTATACGAACCCCAGCCTCGGCGCGGCCCTCTCTTGTAAACCACTTGCGGCGGCGTAGCCGCCTAAAGGAGAGGTCTGGAGAACCTTGGGTCTCCGGGAGAACGAAATTCAAAATGGAGCAGACAGCTCCATAGGAAACGCATTGGGGAGGGTTGAAAGATACCTCCCCCCCCCCTTAAAAATTCTTAGGGGTATGTACCGCGCCTCGCGCCTATGTCGGCGGTAACTGGAACAATGACCTGAATTGCGGTCCGTTCTACGCGAATCTTTATAATTCGCCGTCCAATACGAACACCAACATCGGCGCGGCCCTTTCTTACCTGAGCAAACCCTGATTTCTATAATGCGGTACATATCGCTGCTGAACGCAGTAAGGGGAGGAGCTTTGCCGGCTTCTCCCTTTCCTCACCGCTTGGTGAAAATTAACTCGGTGCAAGCACCCGTTAGTATCTGAAAGAGGCGAACGCGGGTGAGAGGATAAGAGAGTAATGAAATCCTACAAACACTTGTTTGACATCTGCATATCGGAAGAAAACCGCCGCAGGGCCATTCAAAAGGCCAAACGCACAAAGCGGATCAGGAAGATGATACGAAAACGCCATCTGTCCGATGAGGCAATGCTGGCACTGTCCTATGACTGGATTATCAACTATGAGAACGCGGAGCACACGCCAATCGTCATTCAAGACGGTATCCGGCACAAGGAGCGGGTCATCATCGTCCCGACGCTTGAAGAACTGATCGTTCAGCACTGCGTTGTCATGGCTTTGGGTGAGATGTTCTGGCGCGGACTGTATCGTCACAGCTATGCGAGCATCCCAGGACGCGGCGCCCATAAGGCCAAGAAAGTCATGGAGAAGTGGATCGACACCGACCCAAGGAACGTGAAGTATGTTCTGAAAATGGACATCCGCCACTTCTTTGACAGTATCCAGCACGATGTTTTGAAAGCCATGCTCCGCAAACGGATTCACGATGACCGGATGCTGGAGCTGCTGTTCAAGATCATCGACGTGACGGACATCGGCCTCCCTTTGGGCTTCTATACCTCGCAATGGCTCTCCAACTGGTTCTTGCAGGGGCTGGACCATTTCATCAAGGAACAGCTTCATGCGGTCTACTATGTCCGATATATGGACGACATGGTCATCTTCGGGTCAAACAAGAAAGTTCTGCACCAAATCAGGCAGGCCATCTCTGAGTACCTTGAGGCCAATCTTGGCCTGGAGCTGAAAGGGGATTGGCAAGTGTTTCGTTTCTCCTACACCGTCAATGGTGAAGACCGAGGGCGGCCTCTGGACTTCATGGGCTTCCAGTTTTATCGGAACCGGACGGTGCTTCGCAAGTCCATCATGCTGAAAGCAACCCGGAAAGCCCGCAGGATTCACAAGAAACCCTATCAGGGGCGCAAGCCTACCGTCCACGACTACCGCCAGATGATGTCGTATCTGGGATGGATCGACTGTACCGACACCTACCGGATGTATCTGAAGCACATCAAGCCGAGGATCAGTTTCCAGCGGATGAAGCGGTACATCTCCCGTTATGACCGGCATGACGACCGCCGCGTGTACGAGCAGCTTGTGCAGTTATATTTGCCGAGAGGAGGAAAGCGCCGTGGAACCCGTTTATATCACCGCAGAAAGTACCGTCCGCCCCAAGGAAATCGAGGTGGGCGTGACCACTGTATACCTGCGCCGCAACATTGTTGAGACGCAGCGCACCGACCCCATGGATGAGGGCCGCGAGCCCACCCCCGTGTTCGTCTATGAGGAAGCCCAGCTCACTAAGGATGAAGCCCTACTGGTTCTCGCCGAGGGCCAGGAGAACCACTCCAAAGAACTGGCGGATGCCGACGGCATCAACATCGACCACGAGTACCGGCTGACCCTGCTGGAGCTGGGCCTGTCCGAGACTGATATTTGAGGAAAGGAGATGTAGAGCATGTTGTATCGTACTCTGAAGCGCATGATTGAGCGCGGCCAGACTGACGGCATCGAGAGCAAGCTGGATATTTTCTACGCTGCCGGCAAGATTTCCGAGGCCGAGTATTCCGAGCTGATCGGGATGTTGAGCACCCAGCGGTAACTCTACACAATGCTTAAAAACAGTAGGAGGTGACAGGTATGGACGGAGATTATATCTCTCGCCATGAGCATGAGGAGTTCCGCCGTAGCATGGAGGCTGAGAATCAACGTCTGGAGGATGAAAACATCCGCCAGAATCACCGGTTGAACGCGCTGGAGGAGACCGTCAAGCAGGTTGCCGCTATCAGTACATCCGTGGAAAAACTGGCTCTGAACATGGAAAACATGCTGAAGGAGCAGGTCAACCAAGGAAAACGTCTGGAGACGTTGGAGGGCCAGGACGGAGAGAACTGGCGTAAGGCTGTTTGGTGCGTTATCAGCGCCATTATCGGCATCGCCGTCGGAATGATTTTCCGGCTCCCTGTTTCGTGATGGAGGGTGACGTATGCTGAACATCAAAGCAAAGGAAGCCCCGCCCATTGTGGAGCAGCCTGCTGATATTTCTGAGGACTGGCCGGAGGACGTCGTTGAAGAACCAACCCTCGACCTCTCTGAACCGAGCAAAAAGAAAGCGACCACTATGAAAATTATCGTGTGGGTCTGCCTGCTTAACGGTATTGCCTGGGTGTGGTGCAGCTACATCCTCGCATGGATGGGCAAGGAGCAGATTGCCGAGAGTTTATCTCAGGTGGCGCTTACCGAGATCATCGGCGTGGTGCTGGTGTACGCCATCAAGTCTGCCGTCGAGAACCTGAGCAAGAACAATTCATGGCCGGATAAACATGGCTCTGCTCCGCCTGATGGGGTCGGATAACATAAGGAGGAATCAAAAATGGAAAGTGTTCTGAACTGGTCCATGGTCATCAGCGTCATCGGTGTGCTGGTGGTGGTGACCAACATCGTCGTCCAGGTGCTGAAGAAGGTCACCTGGGACAAGCTGCCGACCAACATTCTGGCGGTCGCCGTCTCGATGGTACTCACGCTGGTGGCGTTCTTCGCCTACTGTCAGATCAAGGCTATCGCGGTGGTATGGTATATGGTGGCCGCCGCGGTCGTGCTGGGGTTCATGGTAGCGTATGCAGCCATGTTTGGTTATGACAAGCTCATGGAGGCTATCGGCAGGACCGGCAAACAGTAATTAGAAGCGGAAAAAGGTGTAGGAGTGTCGTTTATTCCTTGACTACTCCTACACCTTGACCGTTTAGGCCTTGGAAATACGGGACTTTATGCTTCTTCAATATGTTTGATTTGAGAGATTCTGAGTTTAAGAAAGCATATGCACTGGAAACCCTTTCATCTTCATTTATTTCTTCGCTAAAAACTATTAGCTTGGTTACTTTATTTATCTTTTCACTTTTTGAGATGAATAGTGGGAGAATGGAAGTGTCAACTTTTATAGCCTTTATTTCTTATGTGGGCGTTGTTTTTCGACCAATCTCAGCGGTAAAGGCTTTGATCGTGAATAAAAGTAGGTTTCAAATGCTCTATGGGAAGATTAGTTCCTCTTTACAGCCAGATTTAAGGTTGGGATTACCTGATGGTGATTCGATTTGCATGCATGAATGCTCTTTTCAGTATGAAAATGGGGAAAAATCTATTAACAATATTACAATCCACTTTGACAATGTTGTTGGATTGGTGGGACTTTCAGGCGAAGGAAAAACAACATTAATTAGAATTATTTTGGGAGATAATAATCCTGATGCTGGGTACTGTTTGCTTGGGACGAGAGAGGTTTCTACGATATCAAGGTTTATTCTTAATTCCTACATACGATACTATTCACAGGAATCTGAGATATTCAATAAAGGTTTGGAAGCTAATATAGTTTTGGATAAGAAGCCACTTCTATTGGAAAACTATCAGAAAAAGGAAGAAGAGACAAGTAATTATATTAAAACTCTTTTTGACGAAATCAAAAAGACGGGTAGACTGCCTAAGGATGGTGATGCGTCTCGAGTTATTAAGGAGCTCTTTAACTTAAATTCTACGCAAATAAATAATAAGACTATACAAAAAAATATTGTTGACTCAATTCTTGACTGTGATGATAATTGCATTGATAAACTTGGAAACATATATACAGGAAGAAAATACTATGTTAGAGAAAAATATGTATCGCTTGTCCGTGATTTGAATTTAACTTGCCTTGAGGGGCGAGATCTTGGACAACGAGGAAGTCAGATATCAGGGGGCGAAAAAAACAGAATAGTTTTGGCAAGATTCCTTTTGCCTGAATGCGGTGAATTTTTCATCCTAGATGAACCATTAACTAATGTGGACATCTTTACAGAAAACAAATGTATTGACGCTATTCAGAAGTATTTGAGATGTAAACAAGGCGTTATTATTTCTCATAAGATGAATATCATCAAATCTTTTTCGGATAATATTCTCGTTTTGAATGAAGGAAGAATTATAGAAACGGGTACACATGATTCGCTTTTGAAGGCCAAACAATTATATTGCACTTTGTGGAACGAATATGTTGCTTCTATTGATGGGGACCACTAATTTTGTATCTGGTCACTGGAAAATCAGCAGGGCACAAGATTTTCTTACAGACAGAACGGCAAGTATCTATCGGTCAAAGGCTGTCCGTGGAAGTTCTTTCGATTTAAGTTAGAGTTTACTCCGCAACCCCAAACGGCAAGAAAAGCAAGCAATTTGGGGCGAAATATGATAGAATAGGTGCAAGGAAAAAGGCAAAAGCAGCGAAAAGAGCTTGCACCTATGGGGACGGAGCGGATGTATAAGGATAACAGCCAACTTCGGATAGAGGATTTCGTATTTCCATATGGGAGACTGGATCCGGAAAATGATTGGATCAGACTGGCAGCGCTGGTACCCTGGGAGGTGACGGAGGAACGGTATGCAGCACGATTCAAGAATAACGGCCACCCAGCCCATCCGGCGCGGATGGCGTTGGGGGCGCTACTGATCCAGCGGCGACTGAAATGCAGCGACGAGTGGCTGGTGAAACACATTGGAGAGAACCCATACCTGTTTCTTCTCTCTGTCCTATAACTCTAAAGTTTTCCCTTCTGGGTATCGCGCTATGAGACGGAGCCTATGTCACTAAATGGGCAGACTACCCCCTCGGCGGAAGCCTGCCCATAAAATTGGTCGCTATAGGATTTTATAAAGATTGGAGGTTTGCCCGCCATTTTCACGCCAACGATCAGATTTCTCCAGTAGCCCGGCTCTACAGAGATCCTCCAGCGCCCGATAGACAGTAGCGCGGGAGAGCCGGAGCTCTCCCGCAATCGTCCGGATGGATGGCCAGCAGATACCGTCCTTATTGGCGCGATCCCTCAGATACATATATACCGCCCTAGCCCGGTGGGGTAGGTCAGAGGAATAAATCGAATTGAAGTACCCCATCACGGCACCTCATGTGCGCAGGCCAGAACTATCCTCCCCCGCATTGCGGTTGAGGTGCTGCGTTCCAGCCTGCCGGACAGGCGGTGAAGGAGCTGCCATCCCAACTGGCGGATGCCTTTTCAGAATTTCCTTCTCCAACTCCTTCCGGTCCGCATAGTAGACCTTCCGTTGACCACGCTCCGGCGTCTGGTAGACTTCACCGAAGGTGATCCCCCAGTCCAGGAACAGCCGCAGCCGTGTCTGCATGGGATTCGTTCCAGTCTTCATTACGATGAAGGACCCCTTGGGAATCGCTTTCAACTCATCCGGGCTCATGAGCGGACGGCTCACCATCTGGAGGGACTGGTTGACGCCATCCTTTGCCTTGCTGATGTAGCCGCTCTGCACCGTCTGATTTCCCAAGGCTTTAGACAGAACCTCCGCTGTCTGACTGTTGGGTGCGAAGCCGCCAAAAATCGTATCCTGGCAGTTGTCCATAAGGATCTCAGCGCCCTCTTTACCATAGTTCTTCTCCAGCTGCGACAGGGATTGGATGATCGGCACCAGCGTCAGTTTCCGGGAGCGGCCAGCAGAGAACAGGGGCAGGATGTCAAAAGGCGGCATGGTCCCCAGCTCATCGCAGAAGAACACCACACGGTTCTGTAGCTTCCCTCCATTCTCGTCTGCCACGGCGAACAACTCACGAGACAACTGCTGGATCATCAACCCCGCCATGAAATTCTTGCTGGGGTCTTCTTCCGGCAGAATCAAAAAGATGGCTGATTTCTTACTGGCGAAGCTCTCCGCGTTGATGCTGGACTCAAAGCAGAGTACCTGCTCAAGCTCGCTGTCGAGGAAACTGTTCAGCCGCGACAGCACGGTGGACAGCACGGAAGCCATGGCCTGCTCCGAAGTGTTCAGCGCAGCACCGGCGAACCATCTCGCCTTGTGTTCAGATGGCAGCTTGCTCATGAGTACCTGAAACTGGCTTTTGCCTTTATCTACACCAGTTGCAGGCTCCAGCAGGTCCTGCACCAGTTTAAACACGGACACGATATGACGCCGCTCTCGCATCTTTCCCTCGATCTCCTTCGGTGGTAGAAACTCTGCCAGCAGGAGGATTACTGAGGTCAGGAGACCCTCGGCGGCATCGTAGAAGAACGAATTTTGCCCGTAATTTGCGTCATCACCGCTTGGATTGATGATCGTCTTGGCAAGTATCTTTGCGTACTTTTCCGCCTTGGCTTTCGCGGCTATATTCTCAGGATCTTTCACGGAAATGTCCATATACTGATTGACCAGGGTGAGAAAGTTATTCCCATCAGATCGGGTGGGATTCCGCAGATCGATCACCGCAACCTGATAGCCATAGCATTGCGCCGCAATGGTTCCGTAGTTTCGCGCGAGATCCCCTTTCGTATCTAAGGCTAGAAAACTCATCCCGCTGGCACACGAAAACTCCAAGTTGGGATACAGAAAGAACGCTGTTTTACCGACACCGCTGGCACCAATCATCAGGCAATGGACGTCGTCATCATCAATCAGCGCCGTCACTTTGCCCTTCTTCCCCGTGGAGCCGAGGATCAGCCCCTGCACTTTTGGCAGTTCCTTGCCCTTCCGCCATTCATTCACTTTGAACAGCACTCGCGTGTAGGTCTGCGAGATCTCTTTCGGGGAGGCCCACCGTGCGGTCCCGTGCTGCCCGTCACCTACGACCTTGCTCTTGATGTTCAGCGACCCTCCGCTTGACTTGGAGGTGGCGAACCAGATCAGCAGGAGCATCCCGCCGCCGATCCCAATCAGCAGCAGGGTTGACGGCGGGAGAGCCGTCATCTGCGCCCAATCAAACACGGAGATCCCCCCTTAAACTTCTGTCGCAGAGCGCCGCCGCTGGCAGATATGCTTCATCAAACTCGACGTACTCCTCCATGATGGAAAGAGCCTTGAAATTGTCGCCATTGTCCAGTACCCGCCTCCACATCGCTTCCGCCTGCTCCATCTGTCCGGCCTGCCGGAGTGCCCGGTTGGCGATGCACAGCAGATTGAATGTGTTCCCGTATGCTCCCAGGATAGGAGCCACCGGTTTCGGCGGCGGCAGGCACTCAGGACATTCGATCTCCATGATCTGCAAGATGAACTCCCGCATTTTTTTCTGTATTCCTCTGGGCAGATCCGCGTGGATGGTCGCCAGCGGTTCCATAGAGTCAAAGCTGAGCCATTTCTCCAGCTTTTTCATATCGTTGATAGTGACATAGCGAAACGGCTTTCCAAGCGGCGCTCCCATGCACATACCGTGCTTATCCCGAACGCCGATGGGGATGCCGTAGCGCAGTGCGATCTCCGACTGAGGCTTCGTGAGATAGATGAGTTGCTGCCTGCCAGTGTAGCCACAACCCCCTTGAAAATCGCTGACGTAGTAGGCAATCAGATTGCGAATCGCCTCCAGAGCTTTTTCCTTCTCTTGCTGCATGATTTTCCCCCTTTACATGGTCATTGTCATTTCATATTTGGATTCTTCGTGTTCCTGTTTTTGCCGCTGCTGCAAATTATCTGCCTCGTATTTGACCGGTGCTTTTGCGAATGACACAGCCATTTCCAACCAGCCCTTTGCCAGATCCTGCTTCTCATCTTTGCTGCGGATTCCAGGAACAGACGTCTTTTCCAGAACACTTTGGAGTTGCGTGGACAGTTCGGTGCGGCGGCTTTTCAGACTGCCGCGATTCCGGTGGGGCAGGATATGACGCTGCAGTTCGTCCAGCAGCTTTTCTGTGGAGCGATGCTCTCCCATCTGGCGCAGCTCCCGGCCATAGGCAGTCAGCGCCAGAGCGGAAGCCCATTCGATACATTCCATTGCCGCATCGACCCGATCCGCACGGAGATTCTTTTCATATCTCTGAAACGTATAGATAAGCTCCCGCTCCAGACGGTCTGTAGCGGTGCATTCTGCCATACAGGCACCGATTCTGCCGCAGACCTCCGGTGCGGCAATAAGCTGCGGATGCTCCTCTGCCTCCTGGGCGGGGAGGCCATGGCGGGCTTTGATGTCCTCATTCCAATCTTTATATTCGGACTGGAGGACCCCGACCTCATCGTATCCATGTTCCCGAAGAATGTCCGTCAGCCGTCCATTGGCCTCGATACCCGCCGCGTCATGATCCAGGCAGAGGCAGACCGTGCGGATGTTCGGATTCTGTTCCAGCATCCAGAGCATAGCGTGTTCGGCAGTCCCGCAGATCGCCACATAACTGTGCCGTTGCCAGCCTTCCGGGTACAGTGTGAGGAATGACAGAAGATCAATGGGAGCCTCGAAAACATAGAGACGGTCACTGGAGCCGGTATGATGAAAGCTGCAGCGTGGATCACTGCCCTCCACGTTGATGCGGAAGGTCTTCCCTATACTGTTGACGCTGCGCTTGTGGGCGTGACGGGCAGCACCGTGCGCATCCTTGCCAACAAACACGGCGTTGTGGTACTCTCTATCCCCGAATTTTTCACAGCTCTCATAGAGTGATCCAGCCCGAACGAAAGTGCTGACCACATCTCTGTCCAGGAGCCGGTTCTTGAGTAGGTAGGCGTATATCCGACGCATATCCCGGCTGGCGGGCGGCAGGGCAAAGTCCTTCTTCTCCCTCTTTTCCTGCTTGCGAGCGGAGGCATCGACCGTTCCCTGTTCCCCGTCCAGCAGACGGGTGATGGCTTCCGGATAGGACAGATCGTAGAACTGCTGGACGAAGGAGATCGGCCCGCCGCCTTCTTTCACGGCATGATCGTACCATTCATTCCCGCAAATGGTGACGCTGTGGTCGCTGGCAAGACGCTTTTCAAAACCGGAGATCAGCAGTTTCTCGCCCTGCCGGAGCAGGAATCGTTCCAGATCGACCTCGCTGGCGCGGCGCTTCTGGTCGTCTGTAAATTGGATGTATGGAATCTTCACCACCCCTTCCTTGATTTTCCTGGTTGCATCTGGTATACTGATCCTCCAGAGGAGGAGATAGCAGATGCAAGTGGTTGTTTTGAACGGGACATTGACCGAGGCCGAGCAGGATTCCTATGTCCGTCAGGTCACGGCAGTGTATCCCATGAGTATCATTGAAAAGCTGTTCCTGGATGTACAGGGAGATCATGTGGCAGTCAGCTATGACCTCCACCGCTTCCGCAACATGCGGAAGATGGGCGGGTACTGCATCGGAGAGCCGTCCGACTGGAATACCGCCAAGCAGGCGGAACTGCGGGACACGATCCCGAATCCCATTGACTGATTGCCGGTAATATGAAACGAAAGAGATTTCTGAATTTACTTTTCTTTTTGATCCTGTTGGCTATTGAGGTCCTGATCGCACTGTTTATCCACGACAGCTTTGTCCGGCCATATGTCGGAGACATACTGGTTGTTGCTGTTGTCTATTTCTTCCTGCGGATATTCATTCCAGAGAAATATCCGTGGCTGCCGGCGGCAGTTTTTGCCTTTACTATAGCGGTGGAGATTTCTCAGCGATTCTGTTTAGTGGAGAGACTTGGGATAACAAATCCTATACTCCGTATCGTGTTTGGTTCTGTTTACGACACAGCAGATATATTGTGTTACGGAGTTGGTTGCATATTTTTGTTTGCGTATGAGTAGGTTCATCGGAAAAGAAGCAGGTAATTTCTACATCCTTCCATGCGATTTCCTTGGCATCATGCTGCGGTAATACCTCCGCGCCCTGGCCCGCTGGTTGAGTCGCTTGTCCCTCTCAACGATTTCACATTTGGTGCAGCGGAACCCGTTCCCGTTGAAAATCTTTCCGCAGCAGATACACACATGCCGGGAAACGATTTCTTCCCGTTCGCACTCGCAGAGTGCGGCGACCTCCCGCCAGGGAACCTCCCACCATGCAGCGGCCTCCACGGTAGCCTGCTCCCAATTGGGAGCATCGACGATAGCCAGCCCGCACTCCGGGTGGCGTACCCACCAGAGATGCTGGGGCGGCAATTTCTTCGCTGTTGGCATGATAACCTCCTGTCACATTCTCTGCTCATGGTCATCCGGTTTATGACCGTGAGCCATTTTCTTCTCCCGGAGCTTTCGCAGCAGCTTCCGGTCGGTATGGTATACCGGACTGGCGGGCGGCGGCTGTTCCTCAAAAATGCGGCTCATGTGGTGCAGGAGGTTTGTCACGGAATGGAGCAGCAGGGCAGAAGAATGGTTGTCATTCTTCTGCCCTGCTGCTGTTTTCGGAGCCGTTGGCGCAGCATGGTTTTGCTCCAACTGAGCGCCAAGCCGATCCGCCTCCTGGATCACAATATTCTTAATCCGCTTGAACTCTTTTTGCCGTGAGAGCGGGATACGCTCCGGCAGATCGTCCTTGTACGTCCGCAGGACCTCCTCCCGCATCTCATACCAGAGATCATAAGCGGCGGCGATACGCCCATCCCGCTCCAGCTCATCTACGATCTCATCCACCAAGGATTTCACAGACGGCTTGAGATAGCCGTATTGCTTCTTGCCGGAGGTGTTCTTGAGCTGGCACGACAGCTCCATCATAAGCTGCTCGATGCGCTCGTTGGACAGCGTACCATCGTGCATCTGCTGGATGATCTGCCGCAGAACTTTTTGCGAATCCCAGTTCAAAGAATCCCGCCGCTGGGTCTGCCTAGCGTAGATTTCGGTCAGATCATTTTTGAATATCTCCTTCGCCAAACCGGATTTGATCCGTTCAATTCCACGGTCCGTAAGGAAGCCGGATTTGCCGTCCGCACTGTAGCAGACCATGTGATAAGGTAGGCGTGACCGCGCCATACCAACTTGCGCTGGCGGTTTCGGTCAGGCCCCCTCCCGAACCGGACGTACACCTCTCAATGTATCCGGCTCTCCATTCAACCATAGCTTAGAGCTGCCCCGCCTTGACCTGCATAAAGCAAGCTGGACATAACGCCAAAGATTTTTTGCGAATCCTTTTCATCAGCAACTCAGAGGGGCGTTCACTGCTAAGGTCCTTCAGCCTGCGAACGTGGTGCATCAGAATATCCTCCGCTGGTTCTCCGCATAGTTCACAGACCTTGCGCTTCAATTGTATGGCAAGGCCGTTTTGCTTCTGATACCTGCGATACTGCGGAAGTACATCTGTATAGTCCGGCAAGTTGTCCTTGTTCCGAACAAAGCCATCATGATACAGTTCGCACCGTTTGGCACCGTCTTTCGTCATGTAATCCACGCCGAAGATGCCATCTCTTACATACTTTTTCTTTATCTCACTGACGGTTGTACGATACTTACCTGCGAATGTTTTATGCAGGCTCCTTTTCATGATGTGCGCATATTTGTCCAGTGTGGATACGTTCTGCGCCAGACGGTAGTAGTTGTAAATACCCCTGATTTCCGAGTTGAATCTGCTGATGATTTCGATATCCTGACTGTTCATCAGATACCCCCTGTGAATCACCTTCCACCGCTCACTTCCGTTCTTATCCTTCTTGATTTTGAGAGTCCCGTACTCCAGCAGCTTGCCAAACCACTTTTCATGCGGCATGGTCAGCTTTACCCGGTTGTACCATAATCTTTGCAGACAGCCGTTACGCGTCTGCTTGAAACTTTTGTCGCGGGAGACACAAAAATCATATCCGAGATAGCGCACAGGTTCTGCGGAGTGTGTAACCTTTGTCTTTTCATCTGACAGCGTGAGGTGCAGTGTCCCCGACAGGAATGCACCCACATCCGTCTTGATTTGTTCTGCATCGGCCTTTGAGCCAATCACACCGATAACAAAATCATCCGCGTACCGGTTGTACTGGATTCGCTTATAAGCGGTATCATGGACTGGGTAAAGCGGCAGATTGAGCTTTTCAAGCTGGACCTTTCGCATCTGCTTCAATAAGGTTTTCCGCTCGGCTTCCGGCAAGATGTTTTTCAGCTTGTTATACTTTTTGCGCAATCGTTCATGGGTTCCGTTGATGCGGGAGTAGTCTTTTGTTACTCTGCGCTTTGTTTTTCCAACGTCAAACCGCGCTTTGTATTCTTCCATGAATTGGTCCAGCTCGGACAGATAGATGTTTGCCAGGATCGGACTCATGCCGGACCCCTGCGGCGTACCGGAGTATGTTTTGTGGTAGACCCACTGTTCCATGTAACCCGCTTTCAGAAATTTCCACATCAAACTGATAAAATATTCATCCTTGATGCGGCGGCGCAGCAGGTTAATCAGAACATGATGGTCAAAATTGTCAAAACACGCTTTGATGTCGCCCTCCACAATCCACTTTGCCCCAGTGAAAGTATTCTGTACCTCCAGCAGCGCCGTATGACAGCTCCTGTTTGGGCGAAAGCCATGGGAATGGTCCGAAAAGCCGGGCTCGTAAATCGCCTCCAGCAGCATTCGTATGATTTCCTGTACCAGCTTATCATCGGTGGATGGGATACCCAGCGGGCGTTTTTTGCTGGAATTTTTCTTTGCAATGTAAGTGCGCCGCGCCGGGTTGGGCTGATAGCTGTGGTCTTTCAGTGAAGCAATGATGCGGCTAATGCGGGCTTCACTCATACCGTCAAGGGTCATTCCATCCGATCCCTGTGTCATGCTCCCCTGTGAGGAAGCAATATTCTGATACGCAAGGAGGTAGAAGTCAGGATTATACAGGTTTCTGTACAGCCGTTTATAGCCGTACTCTTGCTTTAAGGCTTTTTGCTCTAAGGTTTTCAATACCTCTATTGGATTTCTCATAGTGCCTCACGCACCTTTCCTATAAAAATATTGAAGTTGAACTGCTCCCCTTCGCCCTGTGGACTGCGCTACAGCCTCTGACTACTATGGGAGCTGTGTTGCCATGGCGAATATTCAGGACCGCTTTTCTCATAGCGTCCATAGCCGCAGATGAGCGGCGTTTCGCTTTAGGCAATCTCCGTTTAGCACTGCTGAAACACGAGCATATTGTGTTGTCGGACGTGACGTTCGTCATTTTCCACTTTCCTGTGGACGGCTTGCTGTGAATATCCCGCATATATACCACATACACGCATATATGCCACGACACCGGCGAGTTTAGCTTCCATACGCCGGGGGTCACCCTGGTCCCAGCCTCTGACTGTCAAGCAGGCAGTTTAGCTTTCGTCCTCATACACAATTTTTCATCTCTCTGCACCTGCGCCCGTGAAGCTCGGACGCACCGCATACTCCGGCATGCTACACTCCCCATCCGGTTTCCCTTTTGGATAAGCCGGGAGATGATAGGCTGCGGGTCGTCCCCGCGTTGATGTTTTTACCTACTACTTGCTCAAGGTAGAATTTCATACAGTCCGCGGGCGGCGAATGAGCTGCCCTTACGGACGCACTAAATGCGGATGATGTTTCTCGTCGTGAAACGCAGCGTACCACCGGAATTGCTCCAGCGGGATCTTCATCGCCTGCGCCATCTCCACGGAGTAACCGGAGAGGAAGTCCTTCCACCGCTCCGCATTATCGAATCCCAACCGCGCGGCATCCTCCCGGCGCAGGGAGATCACCGGCAGCCAGACCGTACCGGGGTGGTGTGCCACTTCCTCTTGAATTTTGGACAGGGTCAGCGGATTCGCACCGCTGGTGAACAACCCGTGGGAACCAAACCGCTGGGCGCGAGGACGCTTGGCGATGTAGTCCACGTAGTTTTCCATCTTGGCGATCTGATCGAGATTCTCCTCGACAGCCCGCGTGATGAATTCGGACGCATTACCGCGAGTGGGCGACTCCTGGTAATCAGCGTACTCCTCCAACCCCTTGCTCAGAGGAAACTCCCGCGCCAATTTCTCCACCATGTTGATCTGATTTTCTGTGGCAGGCAGATTCATTTTGCCGGAATCAATGCGCTGGACACCTTTGCGGGTGGCGATATAGCCAACTGCATTTCCCAGATGGGCAGCGGCTTTTGGCGTGCCGCCTTTGACGTGGGGGCACTTGAAAATGACGCGCGGCATGGTTCATCACTCGCTGTGCTGATACTTCATTGCATCCACAAAAGTGACTGCGCCGCCAGTCTTTTTGACCTCCTGGATGCACCGCCCGCGCAGACGTTCCAGCGCCTCCGGGCTGACGTCCACCTCAGAAGCAAGCACGTTCATCATCATGTTTGTCTCCACCGCCAGCTTGAAGAGTAACCGCGCAATGTGGTTCTCCGCGTTCGCCACTGTACCCTGGAGCGCAGAAACAAGAACGGGTGCAAGAAACTCTGTGCCGTTTTTGCTGGCGACATAGCCTGCATAGAAGTGGATCGCTTTCTCAATAAACTCACTTTGATTCTGGCAGTTATCCAACGAATAGATGTCTTTCACGAGCTGCTGAGTCTCCGGCATAATTCGCAGCGCAAACTTGATTTTTTCTCTGGGCATGGCATACCTCCATTTCTCCGATTTTGAGCCGTACCCCCGCCTGGAACCCTCAAAAATCCTGTGTCGGTGGGCAGTTCCGGCCACGCGGGGGCAAACCTGACCCCCGAGGCTCAAAACGTACCCCCGCGTTGACCCCCGGACTGAAACCCCGCAAACCGCTGTCCCGACCCGCATTGCGGGACGGTGTGAACCGAGCGGGAGGCGCAGTGCGACCCCCCCTCTTTATCCCGCACCGTTTTCTTTTCCCCATCCGTCCCTCGTTCCGGCGGTCCG
>OFFE01000687.1_pt1 | contig 27575 bp, 26 predicted proteins | sample 1521371 | NCBI WGS metagenome assembly OFFE01 (sample SAMEA3504131, study PRJEB24116) | mouse gut metagenome | biome: mouse gut; feature: mouse-associated habitat; material: faeces | place: Denmark | collected 2011 | reverse complement strand
TGCTGTGCCGCTACTTCCGGCGGGCCAAGGCAGTCAGCGACGACAACGGGACCATTATATAGGTGACGGCCATGGCAATCACCGTACATCTGGACGAGCTGCTGAAGGCCAGGGGCATGACCGGAAAAGAACTGTGCGCCAAGGTAGGGATCACAGAGGCCAATCTGTCCATCCTGCGGTCGGGGAAGGCCAGCGGCGTGAGGTTTCACACCATCAATAAAATCTGCTACTACCTGGACTGTCAGGTAGGGGATATTCTGCGCTTTAACGGGAGATTGGAGGACGAGAATGAAAAAGAATAAGTGGCTGCTGTGGGCGCTGGCGGTGCTGCTGCTGGCGGGGTGCTCCCTGGCGAGGCCGGAGGCGGCGGCAGAAAACGGAGACCGCTGGATCGGATTTTATGTGGTTCCCTCCCAGGGTTATGTGGACCACCTGGCAGACAATCCATACGTGGAGGAGTACGGCGCATTTTCCGCAGAAACGGACCGGCTTGGAACCCTGAGCTTTCCCCAGGAGGCACTGTTCGCGGTGAAGGACGAGGTGGGAAACTACACTTTTCCAGGCATCGAGAAAGGGTATGACCTGTTTATCTACCGGGAGTATGACCCGGAACACCCGGGCTATCAGGGCCGGAACTACTCCGTAGGCGTTTCCTCCAACATGGCCCCCGGGGAGGAGACCACACATTTTTCTTACACGGACGAGGGCGTTTTTGAGATCGCCAGCGGCGTGATCTACTGCGGCCCCCCGCTGGGGGCGGACGCAGACTGGAACGCGCATACAGATGGCAATACATACTGGCGCTATTATAATGTATATCAAACCGGGGACGGGCGCATTTACCTCAATGGCGACGGCGACAGCGTCAACGGCCTCATGTCCAAGACCCAGACCGTCACCAACACCCGGACTGAGAACGGCAAGACCTACGCAGAGACCATTCAGATCTCGGTGGCCTTGGAGAGCGCCCAACGTATAGAGCGGCTGACTGTGACCCAGTTTGACGAAACCAATACCGCCGTCCGCTCCGACGATCTGGCCCTGCGGGAGGATCTGCCGGAGATCCGGTGCGGGGCGGAGACCGCCTGGGTACTGGTGGAGGAATATGGCGGAGGGGAGACGGCGCGCACAGCTTACAATACTCCGGAGAAGGACGGAGAGCCCATTTCCCACCAGATTATCCTGCTGGACGAGGAGGGATATGGGAGTCTGGCGTATCTGCATATACAGTAGAGAAGCAGCGCGTCCCCTGGCGGTTTATCGCCGGGGGACGTTTCTGCATTTTGGAGGCATCTTCCATCACACAGGAATTTCCTCCGGGAGCAGGGAACAGTATTGCGCCCAGACGGCGGGAAAAACCCGGTCAAGAGCGTATTGAGCGGCCTCCTCCTGTCCACGCCCGGCAAGGTCCCGCCGGAGGGACTCTGACTCCAGCAGGCGGAGAATCGCAGCGGCGCAGGCTGCGGAATCGCCGTAGGGGTACAGAAGCCCTGTCTCCCCGTCAGCAATCAGGTCGGTATGGCCCTTGACGGCGCTGGCTGCCACTGGGAGGCCGGCGTGCATGGCCTCCATGATGTTGAAGGGCAGCCCCTCAATCCGGCTGGCGGAGACGGCAGCATCCGCCATGGCATACCAGAGGGAGAGATCCCTGATATGCCCGGGAAACACTACCCTACCCGCCAGCCCCAGACGGCCCGCCAGCTCCCGGCAATCCTGCCGCAACGCACCGTCGCCGGCCAGAACCAGAACAACGCGGTCCGGAAGCGCTGCCATGGCCTTGATGAGCACAAACTGGCTCTTGCGCCGGGAGAACTCTGCGGGGTAAAGCAGGACAAACGCGTCCTCCGGAATTTCCCACTCCCTCCGCAGCGCCCGGACGGTCCGGCCGTCCGGTTTGGTAAACCTGGAAAAATCCACGCCAACGCCTGGGATATGTACCACCCGCCGGCCCAGCCGGTACCGCCGGGCCGCTTCCAGATCCCACCGGGTCATCGTTACCAGCAGATCAGTCTGGGGCGCCGTCCACCGCTCCGCCGCCAAAAGGACCTGACGCTTCAAAAAAGGCGTTGCGTCGTCGAACAGGTAGCCGTGAACCATATTCATCACCATTGGCCGGCGCTTCAGTCCCGAGAGGGCCAGCCGGGTGAAAAAGGCCGCCAAGGAGGTGTGGGTGCTGATAAGGGCGTACTCCTCCGCATTGATTTTTTCTCGGAGGATGCCCGCCGCCTGGAAATTTCGCGGAGAGCCCATGGATTTCTCCAGGGGAAGCTCCCATACGGTCTCCGCAAAGGGAATGTCCGCCGGAGGACCGCCGCAGGCCGCGTGAACCGTCCAGCCCCGCTCCTGAAAGGCCCGCAGATAGGGGAGATGAAAATTCAGAATATGGGAACAGGTCGAGGCGGTAAACAACACTTTGGGACCCATGATTTCTCCTTTTTAACCGTTGAGCGTCTCGCTGTTGAGAAACTTCCCTCTGAAAATCGTGGTAAGCAGAATCTCAATATCGAACAGAATGCTCCAGTGCTCAATGTAGTAGATGTCGTGCTCCACCCGGGCCTTGATGGATGTATCGCCCCGCAGGCCGTTGACCTGAGCCCAACCGGTGATGCCCGGACGGACCTGATGCTTGACCATGTAGAGAGGTACGTCCTCCTTGAACTGCTCCACGTAAAAGGGAATTTCCGGGCGAGGCCCCACCAGACTCATGTCCCCCTTGAGCACATTGAAGAACTGTGGCAGCTCATCCAGAGAGCACTTGCGCATGAACGCGCCGAATCTGGTTTTCCGCTCGTCCCGGTTGGCGCTCCAGCGGGTGTCCTGTCCGTCGTTCACCCGCATGGAGCGGAATTTGTACATATAAAAGGGTTCCTTGTTCCGGCCAATCCGCTTCTGCCTGAAGATCACCGGACCGGGAGAGGACAGCTTTACGCCCGCCGCGCACAGCAGCATCACAGGGGACGTGAGCAGAATCAGCGTCAGGGCCCCCGTCACGTCCATCGCCCGCTTGCAGAAGGCGTTGGCCCAGTTGTCCAGAGGAATCCGCCGCAGATTCAGCAGCGGGATGCCTTCCAGATCATCAAACTGTGGGTTGGAGGGCATGTACTTGGCGTAAAAGGGAATGATGGACAGCTTTGTTCCCGTCTTCTCGCAGGCGGCGATGATCTCCGGCATCCGCTGGTAGTCCTCCATGTCGATGGCGGACACCACCTCGTCGGGCCGGTACAGATCCAGCAGTTTCTCCAGCTCCTCAAAATCTCCCAGACGCTTCAGATTGAGATTTTCCTTCCGGGAGGCGATATAGCCGATGGGCAGATAGCCCAGCTCCCGCTCCGACCGGATGGTCTTCAGATAGGTCCGGGCCAGCTCTCCGCTGCCCAGCACCAGCACCCGCTTCTGATTGTAGCCCTTCTGTCGGAAGTACCGCAGCACCCGGCGGAGGAAAAACCTCTTGCAGCTCAAGGCCACCAAACTCAACGCCGACCAGATGGCAAGGGTCATGCGGGAATAGTTGACAGAGTGCTGAATAAACAGAACGCTCAGGAGAATCGCCATGTCCAGAGCGCTGGCCAGCCAGAGCTTCTCCAGTTCCCGGCGCAGCCGGGCGCGGCGGAAGGATTGGTACAGGCCAAAAGCCGCATAAGTAAACAAATATGCCCCAGTCAGAAACAGACCAATGGCCATATACCGGGACAGCGGTACGGAAATGAAGCCTCCTGGCAGCAGATAAAACCGAATCCAGAACGCCGCGGGCAGCGCGGCATACAGGATTATCCCGTCGGTCAGCACGTGCAGCCGGTTAAGCAGCTGCTGATTTTCTCTTATCATATGTGTACTCCGGCTTCCCATGAAATCAGGCGGCCGTCCGGCCAGGGGACCTCCGGTCAGGAGCGCATGCGGGCGATAAACGCCTCCATCTCCCCGTCCAGCGTGATGGTCCCCATATTCTCCGCGTTCCAAGTCTCCAGCAGACCGGCCAGATGAGACACGCCTTCCCGGAAATATTCGCCGTCCGCCTCATACCGCTGCAAAAGGCCAAACACCCGCTGCCAGGCGGAAGCATCCGCGGCGACATAGTCCACGAATTTTTCCAGCATGGCGAAGGCATGCTCCAGGTTGCCGGTATAGAGGTAGTACTCCGCCAGATAGACGGGGAGAATGTTGGAATTGACTGTCTCCAGCCGGGCGGCAAATTCCTCCGCCTGTTGCTGGACAGCCTCATCCTCGCTGTGGTCCGGCGCACGCATCACATAGGTGAGCATATGATCCGCCCACTCAAAGGGGTCCAGCCGGGCCGCCTCCGCCAGATCGGACATGCTATCTGTCTCATAGGCCAGACTCTGTGCCCGCATGTTATTGTTGAGCAGTACGCCGAATATCACCAGCAGTGCGGAAATTCCCAGCAGCAGCCCTCCCTGGACCTTCCTGGCCCTGGCCCAGCCGGGCACAGGCAGTGCGCTGCCGCAGGAGAGATTGATGGCGGCGAAAACGCCAAAGGCGATGGGGAGATAGGAGAAATGGGAGAAATCCACCTCCACCGCGCAGTGCCCGGCCATAAACGCCAGGGCCGCGCCCAGGGAGGGGGCCAGAATAGTTCCCTCCCTCCTAGCGAACCATACCGCCCCGCCGGATACCGCCAGAAGTCCCAAAAACAGGAGCAGGCCCAGAATTCCCGTGTCTACCAGGGCCTGAATATAATGATTATGGACATACTTGGTCTGATAGTAGAAGGACTGCACGCTCCTTGCTCCGTTCTCAAAGCCTCCCAGCCCCAGTCCAATTACCGGGCTTTTCTGAAACAGCTTCATGCCATCCTCGAAAAAGACCAGACGCTGGATGGCGTTCTGGTTGGCAAACAGGCCTTGGAGCCGGTTGGCGATAAAGCCGGGCAGCAGCTTGTAGCGCAGAGGAATTCCCACGGAACCTCTCTCCCCTGAGCAGTCCGCCCGCTCCAGCCGGACCTCCTGCTCCCCGGCGGTGAAGTTGAAATAAACCACCAGACTGTCCTCCGGGACGGTAAAGGCTGCCTCACTGAGCGGACCGTCGTACAGCACAGTGCTGGTATGCATCATAGTGTCCGCCCGGTTCTGGCTCTCTACCTTGACGGTGAGGGGGCCATCGGCCTCCGCCGTTATTGTCCAGTTTCCAGGCTCAGGATAGGCGGCCCGGCGCAGCGCCTGCCCGGGCTGAAGAGTCGCGCCGCCTGTGAGCAGAAAGGCGGCGGTGAGAAAGGCCAGCAGTCCCGCCAGAATTGCGGCCGTCAGGAAAATCACCATCCGGCCATGCCGGTTCAGCTTCTCCGCCAGCTTTTTCCCTAAAAGCAGGTCCAGAGCGCACAGAAGCGCCGCGCTCCCCACTGTGCACAGCAGGGGTACAGGCTGCACGCCTTCCCAGGCATTCAACCCCGTCATGGAGGAGGGAAAAGCCGCCAGCATGGTGACAACCAGAGTTTCCACCATCACAATCAGCAGTCCTGCCCGCCGCTCCTTTTTCTCCAGAGCCAGAAAAATCAGGAACGCGGGCACGATCATCACGCAGGCCCCCATGCTGAAGGCCAGCACAAAGGCCAGAGAACTGACAGACAGGCAGACCAGATGGACCACCCGCTCCCAGGGCTTTTCCGCAGTGGAGGCCAGTCCCAGGCTCAGAAGCACCCCCAGACCGATGCAGCCGGCAAATACATTGGGGTTCATGAAAAGGGAGGTCATGCGCACTCCCTCCTCCACCACGCTCAGATTTGCGTAGTCCTGGGTAAATTGGCCCAGAAACGACAAAACGGCCGTACTGATCCACCGGGTGGAGAGCAGGTCGATACTGACCAGTCCCGCCACGGCACAACAGCCCGACAGCACAGCCGCTGTCTGACGCCCCGGATCCCGGCCGCCGCTGAAAGCAAGCAGCAGCATGGCCAGACAGAAGGACGTCAGAATTTTCACGAACTCGTACATAGCCAGCTTGGGGGAGAAGGCGTACAGCGTGGACACGCCGTTCAGCAGGACCACAAGCGCCAGTGCCAGAACAGGCGGCTTTATCCGCTCCCGCATTCTGGCATAAAACAGGAACACCGACGAGAGCGTCAGCAGAATCAGCAGCACAGCCTCCATTTTTACGGTGGCAGCGGCGTTCAGGCAGACGGCAAAGAAAAAGAGCGCGGCCAAAAGCGCCGGCCCCACTATTTGCCAGACCCGCGGCATGTCGGCGGACGGCTTGATTGTTTGGTTCATATATGTCACCTCTCTATGGGCAGCCTTCTCCCAGCGCTCCGCCCTGCGGCGCAGCGCTGGGAGAAGGAGGGGGCCGAAGCCCCCTCTTTCCCATGGTGCGCTCCGGATGGGAGCGCTTTGATGAAATTACTTCTTGTCGATGCGGACATCGCCAGTGCTGGTGAGATTCACCTTCAGGCTGCCGTCGGCGATCTCCCAAGTCAGCTCTTCCTCGGTCTCGTCGGCCTTCACCAGGTAAACACCGGCAACAGCCTCAGCCTCGACCTCAACGGGGATGACAACATCCAGACCGCCGGGGATATCCTCAACAGCCTTGCCGTCAGCCAGCAGGGCGATGGAGACGGTACCGTCTTCCTTGGCCTCAGCGCTGATTTCCACGGTCTCGGCGCCCTCGACGATGGCAGCCAGAGCCTCGTTGGAGATGGTGACGTTAGCCACGGTGCTCTCCACGGTCAGAGCAGCGTCGGTCCTAGCAGCCATCTCAGCCAGAGCGGCGGCGGGTACAGACACAACAGCCTTGGTAGCGCTCTCAGCGGCCACAGGCAGCACCAGCACGTCGGCCTTGCTGTCCACCAGCTTGCTGACCAGGTCAGCGGCAGCCTCGGCGGTCACAGCCACGGTAGCGGTGTTGCCCTTCACCTCGGCCTCAACGGTCACGGTCGCAACGACCTGGCCGTCAGCGTTGGTCTCGGTCTCCACGGGAGTGGTCTCGGCAGGAGTCTCGGGCTCGGCGGGCTTCTCAGGCTCAGCGGGAGTCTCGGCGCCGCTGAAGGTGTAGTCGTCGAAGATGAAGCCGAAGTCATAGACATAGGTATTGTTGCTGGCGTCGGTGGCGGTGTTTGCGCTGGCCAGAGCCGCAGTGGGCAGCATGGCCAGGACCATACCAAGCACGAGGAGCTTGGCGATCAGTTGCTTTTTCATGGTTTTGTTCTCTCCTACATTCATCGTATCTGACAGATCTGTCTGCTGCCGGCCGCCACAAAAAGGAATTTGACGGCCGCATGTCTCTTACTTCCCAGAGGAGCGCGCGCCTTTTCACGCCGCGGGAACCACCTGTACGTTTGCCTGGTTTGTTTCCGCCCTGCTTGCAATGGTCCTCACCTCCTTTCGGTGGGCCCTCCGGTATTCAATCAGTGCTCTCTGAGCTGAAAAGAGAGTGCAGGCATCACGTCTGAGGAGTATTTTATCATAGGTAATCGAAAAATTCAATCCCGGGTTTTACGGTTCTGCATATTTGTTTGCACAATAAACCGGGGAAAACAGTAAATTTTTTTGTTCTTAGAGTGGAGAGAGGCCTTCCGGAGCCTGAAAATTCATTTTCCCGTATCCAAATATTCCCGCAGATAAAATTTTTGCGGGAAAAATCCCGGGAGCACCAGCCGGGCTCCCGGGATATATACTGTTCTCACCGGCGGGGGGACGAGGGTTCTCAGCCGGGCGTATATCCTTTTGCGGTGTCGATAAAGATGGTCTGCGCCTCGCTGTTCCAGTCCACGCCAAAGTCGAAGGCCTGGCCGATGTCCCGGAGCTTGAAGTAGTTGTTGCCGTTGATGAGGTACGCGGTAAGGGAGACCTCACGGCCGTTGAGCAGAATCCTGGAGGCGGTGGGCGCAGCGATCTGCTCGGCGGTGCCCCGGCTGCCCATCTCGCCGCCCACGGCGGTGTACGCCTGACCGGAGGTCAGGGAGATGGAGTTGGCGCTGCTGTCCCAGCCCACCTGGAACTGCTTGGCGGTGCCGTTGAGCACATAGGCCAGATCCCGGAGCTTGAAGTAATTGCTGCCGTCGATGTTGTAGGCATCAAAGGCGGTGTTGACGCCATTGACCATCACAGTGGAGGGGGTGGGCTTGGCAGGACGGGGGGCGGCGATCTTCAGAGGAAGGCTTCTGCCGTAGTAATCGTTCTGCTCCGGATAGTAAATCTCAATGCAGAGTCTGAAAATGGTGTCCGTTCCCTCGTCAGGCAGAGTGAAGCTCACACTCTCGCCGGGAACCAGGGTCTTGGCCTGCGCCGCAGCGGCAGCTCCATCCAGCTTGCCGCTGTTGAAGACCCAGTACAGTCCGTTGGAGGCGGAGGAGGAGGGCACGTCTGCGGCGGAATGATCCGCCAGATAGCGGATATCGCCGCTGTTGAAGTACTTGCCCTCTGCGCGGAGGGTATAACCGATGTAGTAGATGTAGAAGACGGCAGAGGCGTCGGCGCCGGCGTTGGTCACGGTGATGGGTGTACCGCCGGCAATCTGGTTAAAACCCCGAATGGTCTGGGTTTCGCCCGCAACTCCGTTCTCCTCCTGGCAGAGATCCAGATTCTGCACGACCTGGGTCATACCTCCGGCCTGCACCTGGATGGCTGAGGTGCCCTCCGGCGCCTGCGCGGCGCTGGCGGGAAGGGTCAGGCCCAGGCACAGCACCAGAGCCAGCATGAGGGACAGCATCTTTTTTGTCATACTTTTTCTCCTTCAATCTTTAATATCATGTAAATGCCCGGGGCGGTACATATCGCCCCGCTCACATTATACCCGGTGCCCGGCGGAAATGCAAGAGTCTTTCGACAAAAGCAGCGTCTCTGAAAGAATTCCCGGAAGAAGCTTTTCAAAATTGCCGTGCATTTTTCCATAAAATGGTGTATGATAGTATCCGTCGAGAATTTTTTCCAAAACAGGAGGAAGCTTATGAATACCTGCACCATTCCCCAGGGCTACCGCTCCCCTCTCTATGGTTACGACATGCAGCGGGCCATCGAGTTTGTCAAAAGCAGTTTTCAGGAGAATCTGAAATTTGCTCTGAATCTCCGCCGGGTTTCCGCGCCGCTGTTCGTGGACAAAAACTCCGGCCTCAACGACAACCTCAACGGTGTGGAGCGCCCCGTAGGCTTCGACATCCCCGCCGTGGGCGGGGCCCAGGGCGAGGTGGTTCATTCCCTGGCCAAATGGAAGCGGCTGGCCCTCAAGCGCTACGGTTTCTACCCCGGCAACGGTCTGTATACCGACATGAACGCCATTCGCCGGGACGAGAGCCTGGACAACATCCACTCCGTCTATGTGGACCAGTGGGATTGGGAGAAGGTCATCACCAAATCCGACCGGAATATGGACTTCCTCCAGTATACCGTACGCTCCATCGTGGGCGCCGTCTGCGATACCTGCGACGCCCTGCGCCGGGCCTTCCCCCAGGTGAAAACCCACCTGGACCGGGAGGTGAGCTTCATTACCACCCAGGAGCTGGAGGATCTGTACCCCCATCTGCCCCCTCAGGAGCGGGAGACCGCTTACATGCGGGAGGGACACAGGACGGTGTTTCTTATGCAGATCGGAAAGGAACTCCGCAGCGGCCGGAAGCACGATGGCCGGGCCCCCGACTACGATGACTGGGAGCTCAACGGCGATATCCTCATGTGGAACGACGTGCTGGGCCGCGCATTTGAGATTTCTTCCATGGGCATCCGGGTGGATCCGGAGAGTCTGGAGCGGCAGCTGGAGCTTTCGGGTTGCCAGGACCGGCGAGAGCTGCCCTTCCACAAAATGCTGCTGAACAATGAACTGCCCCTGACTATGGGCGGCGGCATCGGACAAAGCCGGCTGTGCATGCTGATGATCGGCTGCTGCCACATCGGGGAGGTTCAGGTGAGCCTGTGGGACCAGCAGACACTGGACATCTGCGAGGAAGCGGGCGTACAATTACTGTAAAGAAAAGAGGAGATCATCTTGGACAATCCTGTCTTGGCCAATCTGGAGCCGAAAAGTGTATTCCGTTTTTTTGAGGAGCTGACCCGCATTCCCCACGGCTCAGGGAATACCGCCGCTGCCAGCGAATGGGCGGCGAACTTTGCGAGAGACCGGGGCCTGCGCTGCCGGCAGGACGGACTGGGGAACGTGGTTATCTGGAAAAACGCTTCCCCCGGCTATGAAACTCATCCGGCTGTCATTTTACAGGGCCATTTGGACATGGTCTGCGTAAAGGAGAGGGGCGTGGACCACGATTTTGAGAGGGAGCCTCTGGACCTGACGGTGGACGGAGACTGGGTGAAGGCCCGGGGCACCACACTGGGCGGGGACAACGGCGCGGCCGTCGCTCTGATTCTGGCCCTGCTGGACAGCCGGGACGCTGCCCACCCGCCCATTGAGGCGGTTCTGACCGTGGACGAGGAGGTTGGACTGCTGGGGGCCAACGGCCTGGACTGCTCAGATCTGGCGGGGCGGAAGCTCATCAACCTCGACAGCGAGGACGAGGGCGTGCTTACCGTCAGCTGCGCCGGAGGATCCCGGTGCGACATTGTGAAAGAATTTTCCATGGAGGAGGCGGAAAGCGCGGTGTGCCGTCTGACCGTTTCCGGCGGCCAGGGGGGACACTCCGGAACGGAGATCGGCAAAGGGCTGGCCAACGCCAACAAGCTGCTGGGCGCCTGCCTGAAAAAAATGGAGGGCATCCGTCTGATCTCCCTTTCCGGCGGCTTGCAGGACAACGCCATCCCCAAGGAGGCGGAGGCGGTGTTCCTGGCGGAGGACCCGGCGGAGGCGGAAGCCGTGAGAAAGCGCTTTGAGAGCGAAACCTGCGCCGCTTTTGCGGCAACGGAGCCAGGGCTGTCCATTACGCTCAGTTCCCTCCCGCCGGAGCGCCGTCAGGCTCTTTCCCCGGAGGACACGGAGACAGCCCTCTCTCTTCTGAATGACTATCCCAACGGCGTACAGGCCATGAGCGAGGATATTCCCGGTTTGGTGCAGACCAGCCTGAACATCGGCATTCTAAGGCTGGAGGAGGGCAGAATGGAGCTATCCAGCTCAGTGCGCAGCAGCGCGGCGGCGGAAAAGGCGGCGCTGTGCACACAGCTGGAACGGCTGGCTGCCCGGTACGGCGGCAGCTTTTCCCAGCGGGGCGAATATCCGCCCTGGGAATACCGGAAGAATTCCCCCCTGAGGGACGCGATGCTTCGGGTTTACCGGCAGATGGCCGGCAGGGAAATGAAGGTGGAGGCCATTCACGCCGGTCTGGAGTGCGGCCTGTTCGCGGGGAAAATGCCGGGACTTGATGCGGTATCCATCGGTCCGGATCTCAGAGACGTTCACAGCGCCAGAGAGCGGATGTCGGTATCCTCCGTGGGGAGGACATGGGCGTTTCTTCTGGCAGTTCTGAGAGAGCTGTAACGCTGCATCCCGGCGGCCTGGCCTGAAGCGATGGGAGACGAATGAAACGTTTGCTGCCCTCCGGACAGCAAAGAAAGGAATATGTTATGAAGTTTACAGAAATGCCCTACACCCACCCCAACCTGGAGGAATTCCAGACCTCTGCCGGCGAGCTGCTGGAACAAATCCGCTCCGCTGCCACAGCGGAGGAACAGATCGCCGCCTATCTGGCTTACGAGGAAAAAAGCAAGGACATCTCCACCCTCTGCTCTCTGGCCTACGTCCGCCACACCATCGATACCAAAGACAGCTTCTATGAAAAGGAGAGCGACTATATCGATGAAATCAGCCCCGTCCTCCAGGAAATCGATCAGAAAATCAATCTCTCCCTGCTAAACTCTCCCTTCCGCTCCCGGCTGGAAGAAAAATTCGGCTCCCTTCTTTTCCAGAATCTGGAAATCTCTGTGCGCTGCATGAAGCCGGAAATCATGGAGCTGATGCAGGAGGAGAACAAGCTGACCAGCGAGTATCAGAAACTCTATGCCTCTGCCACCGTGGAGTGGGAAGGTGAAACCCTCCCGCTGCCCAAGCTGGGACCCTTCCTGCAAAGTCCCGACCGCCCGGTCCGCAAGGCAGCTTTCCAGGTCCGGGGTCAATGGTTCGAGGATCACCGGGAGCAGCTGGACGAGCTCTATGACAAGCTGGTGAAAAACCGCACCGCCCAGGGACAGGCCATGGGCTATGCCAGCTTCATCCCTCTGGGCTATGACCGCCTGGGCCGCAACTGCTGGGGCCCCAAGGAATGCGCTGCCTTCCGGGAGCAGATTGCCTCGGATATGGTGCCTCTGGTCGCCCGGGTGAAGGATAATCAGGCCCGGCGCATCGGCGTGGAGAAGCTGAAGATTTATGACGATGCTCTCCTGTTTCCCGACGGCAACGCCAAGCCTCAGGGTACGCCCGATGAGATTCTGGCCGCCGGCCGGGAAATGTACCATGAGCTGAGCCCTGAGACAAAAGAGTTCATCGACTTCCTCTACGACGGAGAGCTGCTGGACGTGCTCAGCAAGGAAGGCAAGGCTCCCGGCGGCTACTGCACCGAGTTTTCCGCTTACAAGGCCCCTTTTATTTTTTCCAACTTCAACGGTACCAGCGGCGACGTGGATGTGCTGACCCACGAGGCGGGTCACGCCTTCGCCTTCTACCGGGCCGCCCGGAAGGGCTACCTCTCCTCTCTGATGAGTCCCACCATGGAGGGCTGCGAAACCCACTCCATGTCCATGGAATTCCTCACCTCGCCCTGGCATGAGAAATTTTTCGGCCCCACCACCCGGAAATATGAAATCGGCCACTGTGAGGACAGCCTGATTTTTATTCCCTACGGCTGCATGGTAGACGAGTTCCAGCACATAATGTATGAAAAACCGGAGCTGACCCCGGAGCAGCGCAATGAAACCTGGCTGGAGCTGGAGAAAAAGTACCGGCCCTGGATTGACTATGAGGACCTGCCCTCCTACAGCCGGGGCGCTCGCTGGCAGCAGCAGATGCACATCTATATGAGCCCCTTCTACTATATTGATTACTGCATGGCTCAGACCATGGCTTTCCAGTTCTGGCTGGCCTTCATGTCCGACCGGGCGGACGCCTGGAAGCGGTATCTGGCCTTTGTGGACCTGGGAGGCACCAGAACCTTTGAAGAGCTGGCCGCCGGAGCGGGAATGAAGGTTCCCTACGCGCCCGGCTGCATCAAGGAAATCGGTACCGCGATTTCAAGATGGATTGACGAAAATCCGCTGTAAGACGGTATAACAGCAGGATCTGCAAAGTACTTCCGTAATTTTTTCCTATTATGCGCCGGCAAACGGAAGAAGATCGAAAATGAACGAAAGAATCGGAGCCCCGGAATTGGGGCTCCGATTCTGACCTCTTCGGAAAAACAGAATCGCTCCGGCGGATTTTTCCAAATCTTTAGGATTTTTTTAATTCTCTTGCTCCCGCCGGACAGACCTGATATAATCATATCTGTCTGACAGCGAAGGCAAAAGCCAATCCTGATTTAAGGGGAGAAATATGTGAAAGTTCTGATTACAACGGACTGGTACGCGCCGGTTATCAACGGCGTCGTCACCTCTGTACTGCTTTTGCAGCGGGAACTGGAGAGACTGGGTCACGAAGTCCGTGTCGTTACCCTGTCCAATACTTTGCACAGCTATAAAAGCGAAAACGTCTACTACATGGGCTCCGTCAGCGCCAACAAAATCTACCCCGGCGCCCGGCTGCGGGTGAACCGTACCCGCAGTCTGATCCGGGAGCTGATGGAGTGGCAGCCCGATGTGATCCACTCCCAGTGCGAGTTCAGCTCCTTCCGGGTAGCTTACGCTCTTTCCCACCGGCTGGGCGTGCCTATCGTCCATACTTACCATACGGTTTACGAGGACTATACCCACTACTTTTCTCCCAGCGTGCGGCTGGGGAAGGTGGTGGTCTCCGTCTTCTCCCGCTGGATCTGTTCCCGGACCGCCTGCGTGGTGGCCCCCAGTGAAAAGGTGCGGCGGCTGCTGGAGGACTACGGCGTGCGCTGCCGGATTGAGGTGATCCCCACCGGCGTGGACCTGTCCGCCTACCAGCAGGAGCCGGACGCGAAAAAAATGGCGGAGCTTCGCCGTCGCTGGTCTATTCCGGAGGACCACACAGTGCTGCTGTACCTGGGCAGAATGGCCAAGGAAAAAAATCTGGAGCAGCTGGTGGATCAGATTGCCGCCGCCGGCCGGAAAGACGTCACCCTGCTGCTGGTAGGGGACGGACCCGATCGGGAAGAGGTATTGGCGTATGCCCGGGGACGGGGGCTGGATGTGATCTTCACCGGCATGGTACCACACGGAGAGGTGGCGGACTATTACCGGCTGGGAGATCTGTTCGTTACCGCCTCCACCAGCGAGACCCAGGGGCTGACCTATTTTGAGGCCCTGGCGGCAGGTTTGCCGGTGCTGTGCCGGAAGGACCCATGTGTGGACGGCGTGGTGGAAAACGGCGTCAACGGGTGGCAGTATGAGACCGGCAGCGCTTTCGGCGATCATCTCTCCGCATTCTGTACCAATCCTGCCCTGCGGGAGCAGATGTGCGCGGCAGCAGAGGAGTCGGCGGAAAAGTTTTCCGCCCATGCCTTCGGCGCGGCGGCGGAAAGACTGTATCAGTCCATCCAGGAGGCGGCAATGCCCACGGCGGCAGGAGAGCGGTGGTAAGGCCGGGAGAACAGAGAGAATATCCGAGGCGGTTCACGTCTGAGGGTAGATAGCGTAACTTTTGAGTGATACCCTATAGAAAGTAATACAAAAAGATACCTCCCGGCACTGTCTTTCCAGATGTGCCGGGAGTTTCTTGCGTGGCTTTATAGCACTGCACTGACAAGGGCCCTTTATCCTGTCACACTATGTGAATCGTATCATTTGCAGGAATAAAGAGCCCTTCTAACCGAAACGACCTTCTGAATGACATCGTCGCGCCGGCCCAGCAAACCATCCTGACTTCTCTTCGTTGGAGTTAGCTTTCCATGTGCTTGCCCAAAAAGGCGGCGATGGTCTGGGCCAGCTTATACTCTGTTTCGCCTGTAACCTGGCACTCTCCGTCTTCCACAAACAGAACCAGTCCCAGTACGTCTCCCTCCGAAATAATGGGAGCCGCCACGGCAGTGCGGTATTTATCACCGGATTCCGTGACAAATACGCTGCGTTCTTCACCGGCGTGCTGATAGATTCTCCGGTCTTCCATGATCTGCTCCAGCTGCGGGCTGATACGCTTGCCCAGCAGTTCTCGCTTGCCGCCGCCGGCAACGGCAATGACAGAGTCACGGTCTGTCACAGCAGTGATGGCTCCGCAGCTTTTGGATAATGTTTCGCAGAACTGAGCGGCAAAGTCATCCAGTCCGCCCATAAGGGAATACTTCTTGAAGATAACCTCCCCCTCCCGGCTGGTGTAAATCTCTAAAGGGTCGCCCTCCCGAATACGCATAGTCCGGCGGATTTCCTTAGGGATGACCACACGCCCCAAGTCGTCGATGCGACGCACAATTCCGGTTGCTTTCATTCTTGATTCCTCCCGTATCTGCCGCGCCGCAGCGCGGCGAGTATATTGTAATGCTTGGAGAAGGTACTGAATAGAAATTTGGAGAGCTGGTTCTATCAGTCCTTCCCTTGGAAAACATGGATAGTATCCGCAGAAGCTGGGAAGGTATGCAGATTTTTGGCTGGATTTGAATGGCAAAGAATTTGCCGCAGAGTGCATCGCCAAAGGATCTGCCTTCCGTAAGTGTGATTATGTCACGGTAAACACCCCGGCGGCGGTGTTACAATTTTCTCAATTGTTCAAGGAGGTGTCAGCGTGAAAGAAATCAGGAGAAAAAAGCGCTATGCGGTGGTGACGCAGAGTGACTGCGTTGCCTGCGGGTGCTGTGTGAAGGTCTGTCCGCTGTCGGCCATTGCGGTCGTCAGGGGTATCACAGCCCGGGTGGATCCGGATAAATGCGTAGGATGCGGGAAATGCGCAAAGGAATGTCCCGCGTCTGTTATTAAAATGGAGGAGGCTGCGGGATGAAAAAGCGGTGGTATGACTATCTCTGGGTTGCGTCGCTGACCTATCTGGTACTGGGATTTTTCAACATACTTTTTGCATGGCTGGGCCTGCTCTGCTTCTTTATCCCGCTGATCATCTCCATAACGGCGGGCAGCAAGGGCTACTGCAACCGCTACTGCGGCAGGGGCCAGCTGTTCAGTCTGCTGGGCGGTCGGTTCGGCCTCTCCAGAAAAAAGGATATCCCCCGGTGGATGAAGAGCAAGGGGTTCCGCTATGGCTTTCTGATTTTCTTCTTTATTATGTTTTTTCAGATGCTCTGGAATACATATCTGGTCTTTGCAGGGGTGCGGGATCTGGGTCAGGTAGTCACGCTGCTGTGGACATTCCGGCTCCCTTGGAGCTGGGCCTACCACGGAACGCTGTTCCATCCCGGTGCCGCTCAGTTTGCCTTTGGCTTTTATAGCGTGATGCTGACCTCTACAGTCCTCGGCCTGATCACCATGGTGCTCTTCAAGCCCCGCAGTTGGTGCGTCTACTGTCCCATGGGAACCATGACCCAGCTGATCTGCAAAGCCAGAAATGGCAAAGTGTGATTTCATCACGGAAACAAAGCGAAAAATCTGTCAGAATACAGCCATCAAAATCTTCAGGAGGAATGACAAATGCCTGCTTTGCACATTACAAAGGATAATTTCCAGGAAACGGTTCTCAACAGTTCCAAGCCTACTTTGCTGGACTTCTGGGCTCCCTGGTGCGGGCCCTGCCGCGCCGTGGTACCCCTGGTGGAAGAGATTGCCGGAGAGCGCTCCGATATCCAGGTGGGAAAAATCAATGTGGATGAGGAACAGGATCTGGCTAGGCAATTCCGGATCATGAGCATCCCTACGCTGATGGTGATAAAGGACGGAAAAGTTGTCAATAAGGCCATTGGCGCCCGTTCCAAACAGCAGATTCTGTCCATGCTCTGAGCTGGCCGCTACTTTTCAGCCAGTTTCCGCAGCCCAGGAATATTGGTAAGCTCCACAGTACCCCGCCGCAGCCTGACCAATTCCTCGGACTGGAAATACCGCAGCATCCGGGTGACAACCTCTCTGGCTGTTCCAAGATGATTGCCGGTTTTTTCGTGGGTGATTTCCAGCGTATCTGAACCTTCCAGCGCTGCCTCTTCCAAAAGAAAGGCGGCAAGACGCTGGTCCAGACCTTTCCACATCACCTGTTCCATCAGCCACATTACGTCGGAAAACCGGCCTGCCATCAGTCCGTTGGTGTAATTGGCCAGAGGCGCGGAGCGGGCCATGACCCGCCGGTAGGTCTCCGACGGGATGATCCAGAGCGTCGAATCTTTTTCCGCCTCAACCGCCACGTCGAACTGACTGCCGTTCATCATGCAGGAAGCGGAAAGCAGACAGACGTCCCGCTCCAGCAGCCGGTAAATGGTGATTTCCCTGCCTTCGTCCGAAAGAATGTAGGCCCGCAGCTGTCCGGACTGTATCATCAGGAAGCCCAGGCAGTCCATGGCTCCGCTGTGAAGCAATGTCCCCTTTTTTACCCTGCGGCAGACGGCCGCTCCGGTCAGCTGATCCTGATCATCTGCCGTAAGCTGATCCCACACAGGGAAATAGTGAGAAAAATTCATCGGTAATCCTACCTTTCCGTTACAATCCGGATGCCCGCCGTTCTGCGGCGGTGCGTCCGGATACTTTTCTTAACTATACGGCGCTTTCCGGCGTATGTCAACCGAAATATTGACATATGCCGGAAATGCTGCTATAATGGCGGCAAACAAGGCGTTGTGACAGCCGGGAGGAGGAGGAGAATGGCCAGGCCGAAAAAGTACAGAAATGTGTGCCATTTTCCCCAGACGCAGGGGTTTGTCCCCATCGACGGCGGCGGTGCGGCGGCGGTCCTGTTGACGGTGGACGAATATGAAGCGGTCCGCCTGATTGACAAGGAATGCCTTTCTCAGGAGCAGTGCGGCAGGCAGATGGGCATTGCCCGCACCACGGTGCAGTGGATCTACTCGTCTGCCCGGAAGAAATTGGCGGATGCGCTGGTAGACGGCCTTCCGCTGCGCATTGAGGGCGGAGAGTATCAGCTCTGCGGCGGAGAAAGGGAGTTCCGCAGCTGCGGCGGCTGCTACAAATATCAAATTCGCCAACAATATACGAAAGCGAAAGGGGAACACATGATGAGAATCGCGGTTACTTATGAAGCGGGCAAAATCTTCCAGCATTTCGGACACACCGGGCAGTTCAAGGTCTACGATGTGGAGGCGGGGGAAATCAAGGCTTCCGAGGTGGTGGATACCAATGGACAGGGCCATGGTGCGCTGGCCGGCGTACTGAAGGCGCTGGGAGTGGACGCGCTGATCTGCGGGGGCATTGGCGGCGGGGCCCGCGCTGCGCTGGAGGCCAGCGGCATTCAGCTGTATGGTGGTGTGACTGGGGAAGCGGACGAGGCTGTGGCGGCCCTGCTGCGGGGCGGGCTGGCCTATGACCCCGATGTGCGGTGCAGCCATCACCAGCAGGGAGAGGATCATCACAGCTGCGGTCATCACCAGCAGGGCCAGTGCCGCGGGCATCAAAGCTGTCAGGGGTGAAGCAGCCGGAGCGTATCCCGGTGGCAGCGGCTATACGTGGAAAGGCGGCCCGGAGGCCGCCTTTCTTGCGCACCGGAACGGATGCCGGCAGGAGGGCCAATGGCAGGTAAGGAGACGGACATTTTGGCAATTTTTGCTGAGCCCCTCTCGACACACGGCGAATAGTGTGTTATAATATATCGCCGCCTCAAGAGGCTGCTGCCGGAATCTCCGGTACAGATTCCAGCATGTCCTGGAGGGACCAGCAAAAATCTGTTCCACAATAACTTTTTTCTGCGGAGGAGAGTTTATGAAATTCCTGGTAAACACGAAGCTTGCTACGCGCATCGGCATTATTACAACAGCCATCACCCTGGTGGGAATGTTTCTGCTCTGGGCCGTCGTATCCACCAATACCGCGTCCATGGTCAAAAACGATATTACCAACCAGATGACTGACGCCGTGGAATCCCGGGCGACTATTATCAATGAGTATGTGTCTTCTGCGGAAGAGTACATGACGGCCTTCGCTCTGGGCGGGGAGGTTCGAGAGCTCCTTCTTCACCCGGAGGACCCGGAGCTTCTGGAGAAGGCGCAGCGGTACACTGAGAACTTTGCCGCGGTCAAGGGTATTTTCGAGGGGCTGTATATTGCTACCCCGGAAACCTATGTCCTGACCCATACCTCTCAGGGAGCCATCGGGATCACGACGCGGGAGGGGGAGTCGCTGAAGACGTTTCAGGATACGATTCTGGCCCAACAGCAGCTGACCAATCTGGGCATTATGCGCTCGCCGGGAACCGGCAGTATGATCCTGTCCATGTACTATCCTATTTTTGAGGGACAACGGTGCGTGGGTTATGTAGGAGCAGGCGTCTATGCCAGTCATCTGATGGATTCCCTGCTGAATCTGGATATTCAGGGGCTGCCCGACAGCGAATATGTGTTTCTGAATGTGGAAACCGGCGTGTATCTGTACCACGAGGAGGACGAACTTCTGAATACGGCGACCTCTGACAAGGGGTATCAGGAGATCATCCGGCGAATTCAGACGGATGGCAGCACCCAGGCCGCTACATATTCTTACCAGGATGAATATGGGGACAATCAGCTGGTCGTCTACAAATATCTGAAGGACCGGGGCTGGGTTTTCATGGTACGCGACAGCGCTGCGGAGGTCTATGGTACGGTATCCACAGTGCGCGTTGTGGTAGGCGGGCTGTGCGCGGCTATGGCTTCAGCCATTATTCTGGTTACGCTGCTGATTCTGCGCCGCGAGGGCAGGGAGCTGATGGCTGTAGAGCGCGCCATAAGCCGTCTGGGCGATCTGAATCTCTCGGCGGACCATGAACTGGAGGTGTTTTACGGCCGGTCGGATGAGATCGGCATGATTGCGCAGACGACCCACCACGTCTGCGGCTGTCTGCAAAAGACCATAGACGATGTGGGACGGATTCTGGGCGAGATGGCGAAGGGCAACCTCGCTGTTGACGTGACAAAAAATGAGTCCTATTATATCGGTGATTTCAGGGCGCTGTCCATGAGCCTGCAATCCATCCGCACCAATCTCATGAGCGTGATCCGCGATATTGCCCAGGTTGCCAACCAGGTGGACACCAGCGCGGACCGGGTGTCTTCGGGGGCGCAGGCTCTGTCTCAGGGGACGATGGAGCAGGCGGTTTCGATTGAAGGCCTTGTGTCCAATGTCACCTCCATCACCTCTGAGATTCAGACCAGTACCGTACGCTGCGGCAGCGCCAGCGAGCTGGTTGACCGGGCAACCGGCTACGCCTCCGAGGCCGACGCCAAGATGGAGCAGCTGATAACGGCCACAAAAAATATTGACCAGTCCTCAACTCAGATTGTCACCATTACAAAGACCATAGAAGATATTGCGTTTCAGACGAATATTCTGGCGCTGAACGCCGCTGTGGAAGCCGCACGTGCCGGCGCTGCGGGGAAGGGGTTTTCGGTTGTGGCGGACGAGGTCCGCAGTCTCGCGGCAAAATCCGCTGAAGCCGCCCAGACCACCAGCAGTTTGATCGGCCGCTCCATTCAGGATGTGAAGTCCGGTACGGAGTCCACAAGTCATGCCGTTTCCGCCATGCAGGATATCAACGACTGTGTGCAGTCCATCAAGACGCTGATGGACGAGATCGCTGCCGCCAGCGTTCAGCAGTCGGAGATGATCGTCCTGGTGGAAAATGGCATCAAGGAGATTTCCTCGGTGGTGCAGACGAACTCCTCTGCCGCGGAGAGAAGCGCGGCGGTTTCCAAGGAGCTGTCCGAACAGGCGCGGACGCTGAACAGCCTGATCGGCCGTTTTCAGGTTGCCGAGAGGTGAAGCTGCCGTTCCTGGGGGTACAATTTCCGGAAGACGTAAAAATAGATTGATGATCCGTCCGGAGGCTGATATAATGGAAGCACCAGCCTCTGGGGCTGAATCCATAAAATTTTTGTAAAAAGAGAAAGGGGAACCAGTCATGTCCAAATACGCAGGTACGCAGACTGAGAAGAACCTGGAAACCGCTTTTGCGGGGGAATCCCAGGCCAGAAACAAGTATACCTATTTTGCCTCCAAGGCCAAAAAGGAGGGGTATGAGCAGATCGCGGCACTGTTTCTAAAGACTGCCGACAATGAGAAAGAGCACGCCAAAATGTGGTTCAAGGAGCTGGAGGGAATCGGCGGTACCGCTGAAAATCTGGCTGCCGCGGCCAACGGGGAGAACTACGAATGGACCGACATGTATGCCGGATTTGCCGAAACCGCCGAGAAGGAGGGCTTTCTGGAGCTGGCTGCCAAGTTCCGGCTGGTGGCCGATATTGAGAAGCACCATGAGGAGCGCTACCGCGCACTGCTGAAAAACGTGAAGGCGCAGGAGGTCTTCAAAAAGAGCGAGGTCAAGGTCTGGGAGTGCCGTAACTGCGGCCATATTGTGGTCGGCGTCCAGGCACCGGAGATCTGCCCCGCCTGCGCCCATCCGCAGGCATATTTTGAGATTTCGGCGGAAAATTATTGATTGAGTCCGGATGTTTCGCATGATGCGGCGCCAGTCATAAGCGGAAAGGGAAGCGGCGAATGAGCGTATATTTTTATGGCTGCATGACGCTGGATGGATATTTGGCCGGCAGGGATCACAGCCTGGATTGGCTGCACCATTGCGGAACCGTGGAGGAAACAGGCTACGAGGAATTCTACCGGCGCATGGATGTCACAGTAATGGGAAGAAGAACCTTCCGTGAGCTGGAGCGTCTGGAGCACCCGGAGCGCATATATTCCACTACACGCAACTACGTTTTTACCCATGAAAAGCATCCGCCCCGGGAGGGGTTCCGCTTTGTCAGCGGGGATGTCCCCGCCTTTATCCAGGGACTGAATCAGAATGAGAATATATGGATTATCGGAGGAAATACCATTCTGGCTCCTCTTTTAGATGCAGACATGGTTGACTGTATGTTCGTACAGATTGCCCCCGTATTGTTGGGCGGAGGGATTCCGCTGTTTGCGCAGAAGGAGAGAACCCGGCAGTTTCAGCTGGAAGAGGTTCGTCGGTACGGCCAATTTGCGGAATTGATCTGCCGCAGGAAATAAGGGCTGAGATCCGAAGCTATCCTTCGCAGAGGGACGCACAGAGCGGGAGCGGGCAAAATGCCCGCTCCCGCTTCCTTATCGTTTTTCTCCAGGCCGGAAGGCCAGCGCCGCCAGAAAAGAAAACAGCACTGCTGCCGCGATGCCGCCCGCTGTGGCGGTGAGCCCGCCGGTCATGACGCCCAGCCAGCCCTTTTCACCGACGGCCTTGGCCACGCCTTTGGCCAGATTAGAGCCAAACCCTGTCAGCGGTACGGTCGCTCCTGCACCGCCCCAGTCCGCAATGGGCCCGTACACACCGATGGCTTCCAAAAACACGCCTGTTACCACATACCCCGTCAGAATACGGGCAGGGGTCAGTTGGGTTTTGTCGATGAAAATCTGTCCGATAGCACATAGGATGCCGCCGCACAGGAACGCGTTGAGATACTGCATACATGGTTCCTCCTCCTTGTTCTTTCCACATCATGGGGATATTCCTCTTGGGAACTTGTGTGAAATCATGCTTCTATGGTCAGCGCGTGACAGATGCTGGGGATGCTCTCCCCTTGGAACGAGGACGTAGGAGACAGCAGTGCTCCGGTGGGGGCGAACAGAATTTTTTTCAGCCGCTTTTCCGCCATCTGCCGCAGCATGAATCCGCACAGCACCGACGCCGAGCAGCCGCAGCCACTGGCCCCGGCGTGCATATCCTGTTTCTCAATATCATAGAGCAGCATGCCGCAGTCCTGATAATTTTTGCTCATATCCACGCCGTCCTGCTCAAAAAACTCCGTCACAATCTGGTGGCCCAGAACGCCCAGGTCGCCGGTGAGGACCAGGTCGTAGTCTGCCGGCCTGGTGCCGGTAGCCTGGAAATGGGCGGAGAGAGTGTCGTAGGCCGCGGGGGCCATGGCCGCACCCATGTTATTTACATCACAGATCCCCTTGTCCACGATCTTACCGCAGGTGACGGCAGTGATTCTGGGGCCGTTTCCTTCTGCGCCCAGAATGACGCAGCCGGAGGCTGTGGCGGTCCACTGCGCGGTGGGGGTGCGCTGGTTGCCGTAGGGCACCGGCATGCGGTACTGCCGCTCGGCGGTGCAGAAGTGGCTGGAGGTCATGGCTCCTGCCTTTTGGGCGAATCCGCCGGAGATCGTCAGCGAGGCCAGCGCCAGTGATTCTCCCATGGTGGAGCAGGCGCCGTACAGACCGTAAAAGGGAATGCCGAAGTCTCTCAGACCGAAGGATGTGCCGATACATTGGTTGAGCAGATCTCCCGCGAAAATATAATCCAGCGCCTCCGGAGCCAGGGAGGCTTTTTCCAGCGCCATACTCAGAGCAATTTTCTGCATGGAACTCTCCGCTTTTTCCCAGGTTTTCTCGCCGAAGAAGCTGTCTTCACTCAGATGATCGAAATAGCCGGACAGGGGACCTTCCCCCTCCTGCTTGCCTCCCACAGCGGCATGGGAGAGAATCACCGGGGGACGTTCCAGGGCGACGGTCTGCCGCCCCAATCGTTTTTGCATAGTCTCGCCTCCGAAACCAAAATGCCGGGTACAGCCCGGACTACCGGAAATTGTATGCGCAGATACAGATTCCTGAAGCCTGTTCACAGGCGCTGAGGTTAGTCTGTCCATTTTTTTCGGGATTATGATACGTTTTCTTTCAAGAAAAAGTGGTATGGCTGAAGCGGTTGAAAGGAAGTAAAAGCTTCTTTTCAACGCTGCGGGTGTAAGGGAAGAAAAGTCGGACCCCAACTCATGAAGGAGTCGAGGTCCGAATATTTTGGAAAATCGCGTTATGCTTTTCCGCTTACGAAAAAGGAGGAATCCCGGCCATTTCCAGAATTTCCGGCACATGCTTCTCCGCGCCGATGGCCATGATGTGCACGCCGGGACAGAGCCTTTCCGATTGAATCCGCGCGATCAGCTCCGCGGCCAACTCCCTGCCCAGCCGGGCTGGGAGGCCCTTGACGCCCTTTTCCTTCCCTTCGGCCGCGGCGGCGTCCAGGCGGGCAATGAGCTCCTCCGGTACGGCGATGCCAGGGACGTTTTCATTCATGAACCGGGCCATGCCTCCGCTCTTCAGAGGGATGATACCCGCCATGATGGGGACGCGGATGCCGGCTTTCTCCACGTCCTCCAGGAAGACGCGAAACTGCTCAAGGTCAAAAATACCCTGTGTCTGGATGTACCTGGCTCCGGCCTCCACCTTCTGGCGCAGTTTGTTGATTTGCAGCGCCCGGGGCTCATAGACCGGCGTCACCGCCGCGCCTTTGAACAGCCTGGGCGGCTGTCCGGCAAGGGGATTGCCGCCGCAGTCCTCGCCGGACGCCTCCATCCGGGAGAGCATGCGCAGTATGCCTACGGAGTCCAGATCATAGACCGGCTTGGCGTTTTTGCAGTCTCCGATGGCAGGGTGGTCCCCGGTGAGGGCCAGAACGGTGTCAATACCAAAGGAAGCGGCGGAAAGTACGTCGCCCAGAATCGCCATACGGCTGCGGTCCCGGCCAGTGATTTGCAGGATGGGCTCCAGGCCCGCCTGCCGGAGGTGAACGCACAGTCCCAGAGAGGATGCCTTCAGGCAGGCGGACTGCATGTCGGTGACGTTGACGGCGTGTACTTTTCCCCGGAGGAGTCCGGCGGCGGCAAGCTGCTCCGAGAAGTCGCAGCCCTTAGGGGGGGCCATTTCCGCGGTGACGGCAAAAGTGCCGGATTCAAGCGCTTTTTGCAGTTCGCTCATGATTTTTTCTCCCTTAAATTGATATGGCGGGGATAGGATGTTCCCGCATGATCTTTATCCGGGCGGGTCTGACCAAGCCGGTCCAGCTGTCCGATGGCTTCCAGACGCTTATAAATGAGGATCCACGCGCAGTCGTTTTCGGGATTGACCTCGCATTTCCCGTTTTTCTGGCCGCCGCAGGGGCCGTTCACCAGACTTTTGGCGCATTTGGTGATGGGGCAGATGCCGCCGGTAGACCCCAGAACGCAGTCGCCGCACATACGGCAGTACTCGTGGAAAATGCCGACGCGTTCCACCTGGCCGAGAAACATGGTGTTGTTGGCGGGATAGACGGGCAGCTGGACGTTGTCGGCCACAGTCTGCACGCCGTCGCCGCAGGAGAGGCCCAGCACTGCATCCACGTCCCAGTCCTTGAGGGGCTTCAGATCTCTTTTAACCAGAAGCTTGTGGCAGCACTCCTCCGACAGGATAGTGCCGGCGACTTCTTTTCCGTTTTCTTCCAGAAAGGCTTTCATTTCTCCCAGTTCCTTTTCTCCGCCGGTCTGGCAGGCGGACGCGCACTGGCCGCAGCCTATCAGAGCAATTTTCTTTGCGCCTGAGAGCAGGGATAGGATTTCTTCCGGGGGCTTTTTTTGGGTAATAATCATGTTTCGCTTCCTCCTCCATTGGTGGGTTTATCATAGTCTATTTTCCATCATAAATCAAGGGGAGGTTTATAGCCAACCCACCTGAAAACCGGTAAAGTCCGGCGGAGCGGTCAACATTTTCAAGCGCCTTGAAAAATTTCCCTGGAGGAGTTATAATATAGAAAATCCCGGCAATACCAACAGTCCCTCTCAACAACCAGTGGAGCGAAAGGAAGGTACAAGATGAATAAAATCATTACCATCAGCCGCGAGTTCGGCAGCGGAGGCCGGGAATTTGGCCGCCGGTTGTCAGAAAACCTTGGCTTCGCCTACTATGACCAGGAGATTGTCCAGGAAATCGCCAAGCGGACGGAGCTGTCGGAAAAATACGTGCAGCAGGTCATGTCTCACCGTCCGATTTCCTCCTTCCCCATCCATATCGGCCGCAGCTTCCGGATGATGGCCGACCCCAATATGGACCAGAGTCAGAATATCTTTCGGGAGCAGTGCAGCATTCTCCGGGAGATGGCGGCAAAATCCGACTGTGTGATCGTGGGCCGCTGCGCGGATTATATCCTCCAGGAGGAGAATCCCTTCCGGGTTTTCCTGTATGCCGACATGCCCAGCAAGGTGAAGCGCTGCCGGGAGAAGAATTATGAAAAGGAGGAGCTCACGGACCGGGAGCTGGAGCGCCGCATCGCAGCCGTCAACCGCCGCCGGGCGGAGTACTATGAGTATTATACCGGTCAGAGGTGGGGGGACCGTATCCACTACGATCTGTGCATCAACACCACCCAGACCAACATCAAGCGCATGACTGCCGCCGTCACCCGCCTGTTTGCCGCGCAGTCATAAGCGGCAGACCGGAGTATCGGACGCGCCTGAGGAGAAAACTTTTTCCGCTTGTTGACTTGGAGTTCGCTCCAGATGGTACAATAGGCGGCAAACCGGAAACCGCATCCGGAAAATATATCTGTATAGAGGAGCGAACCCATGGAACGGATTCAAAAAAATTTCGGCTTCGGCTTTATGCGCCTGCCGGTGAAGGACGGCGAAATGGACACGGCAGAGATCTGCCGCATGGTGGACGTCTTTCTGGAAAGCGGCTTCAACTATTTTGATACCGCCCACGGCTATATGGACGGCAAAAGCGAGCTTGCCCTACGGGAGTGCCTGACCAGCCGCTACCCCAGAGACCGGTATGTGCTGACCGACAAGCTCTCCGGCAACTATTTCCATAAGGAAGAGGATATCCGCCCTCTCTTTGAAAGCCAGCTGGCCGCCTGCGGAGTGCCGTATTTTGATTTTTACCTGATGCATGCCCAGAGCGCGGAGAATTTCCAGCACTACAAGGACTGCCGCGCTTATGAGGTTTCCCTGGAGCTGAAGGCGGAGGGCAAGATCCGCCATCTGGGCATTTCCTTTCACGACAAAGCGGAGGTTCTCGATCGGATTCTTACCGAGTACCCACAGGTGGAGGTGGTGCAGATTCAGCTCAACTATGTGGACTGGGACGACCCTGCGGTGGAAAGCCGCAAGTGCCTGGAGATCTGCCGGAAGCACAGCAAGCCCGCCATCGTCATGGAACCCTGCAAGGGGGGCAGCCTGACCAACCTTCCTGCGGAGGCCCGCCGGGAACTGGAGGCCCTGGACGCTTCGCCGGCCAGCTGTGCCATTCGCTTTGCCGCCGGACAGGAGGGCGTGCTGATGGTTCTCTCCGGCATGAGCAATATGGCGCAGCTGGAGGAGAACGCCGGATTCATGAAGGACTTTTGTCCGCTGAATGAAGAGGAACTGGCTGCTGTGGACCGGGTACGGGAGATTCTGCGGAACAAGAATCTGATTCCCTGCACCGCTTGCCGCTACTGCACAGAGGGCTGTCCCCGGAAGATTTCTATTCCGGACCTGTTTGCCTGTCTCAACGCAAAAGCTGCCTTCCGAAACTGGAACGCGGACTATTATTACCACAGCGTACATACCGTTCACAACGGCAAAGCCTCCGACTGCGTCAAGTGCGGCAAATGCGAGCAGATCTGTCCCCAGCGCCTGCCCATCCGGGAGCTGCTGGAGCAGGTGGCGGTGGAGTTTGACCGGAAGTGACCGGACCCGGCGGAGGCGAATATTACGAAAGGGAAGCGGGCGGCAGATGCCG
>OFFE01000677.1_pt1 | contig 27855 bp, 22 predicted proteins | sample 1521371 | NCBI WGS metagenome assembly OFFE01 (sample SAMEA3504131, study PRJEB24116) | mouse gut metagenome | biome: mouse gut; feature: mouse-associated habitat; material: faeces | place: Denmark | collected 2011 | reverse complement strand
CCAGGGTCTTATTGTGCGCTATGACCAAAGTGGGCTTGTTCAGGGCGGCGATGACGTTGGCCATGGTGAAGGTCTTGCCGGAGCCGGTGACGCCCAGCAAAGTCTGGAACTGGTTGCCCTCCTGGAAATCTTTCACCAGGTCGGCTATGGCTGCGGGCTGGTCGCCGGTGGGTTTGTAAGGTATGCTTTTCAATGGCTCGTGGTCTGCCACTATTACAACACCAGCATCTACGTCTAAGCATTCGCGTATAATGCACTCTCTGCTTCTTTGATATTCAGCTTCCGTATATCCCATAGTAAATTGTCAAATGAATTATCAAGGGCAACCCAGTTCTTTTTGCTGCCAGCTAATTGATTCAGCCAAGTCGCTTCCATTATTATAGCTTACAAACTCTTCATCAACAAGCTATTGCTATCAATAAAATTACATTTTCTATTGTCGAAACCATCAGCCCATGGAGGATGACCCCGTTGTTCTTCCCCACGTCCTGAATTCTAGTCAGATACCTCTAAATTCAAGACTCAACCCCCATACGCCTCACGCCCGACTACAGGGTAATAATACTCCTCATACCCCTTCGCATACCAAAAAGGAGAATGGCTCCACACCCTTTTCCCTATCTCCCCAGCCTCTTCCCCCAGCATCCCTTCCAGTATGGCGATGTCCCCCCGGTCCTTCTCCCGCAGCTTCCATTCTGGATGCAGCAGACGGGCATTGGTCTTCAGCACATAGGCCAGCCTTTCCCCAATGGTTCGAACCGGCGTGCCGTAAAACACCCTCGGCCCTTCGTCCAGCCAGCCATAGGGGAAGAATACCGTCCCATGAGGCCCCGCATGATACCAGTGGGCTATGCCGTCTATGTTCCTCATGTTGTTGAAGGAGGCATGGAGCCCGCCTTTCTCAATCCGCAGCAGCCAGAACTCTTCCATATAATGGACCTCGTATCCCAAAGCTTCATACCGCTGCTGCAGCCTCTCCCGGTTCTCTGCCAGGTTCTCCGTGAAACAGTCCAGATCGCCATGCTCCCGCGTGAAGCTGCCCTGCAGTATATCCACGGCGAACCCTCCCCATACGTATGACCGAATCCCCAGCTCCTCCGAGACACGGAAAATGTCCCTCATCATTTCCAGATACCCCTGGTTACCCCACGCCATAAACTCCTCCTTCCGCTGCCGCCCCCTCCGGGAGCCTGCCTCTTTGCTGTAGCATATGTCAAGCATACCATGAATCCGGCAGTCTGCATAGCCAGAATCGAACTTTTGTTCTCTCCTGTCCCCAAAAAAGGGAAGCGCCTCCATCCTTCCGGAAGCGCTTCCCTACAGGAATAAATTGCTGATATTTCAATACTCCGCCACCTTCACCACCACAATATCCCCAACCCGCCGGATGAATCCCTCCTCCGGATACGACGGCATGTCCCGCACCGTTTCGTTCCCGTAGAGCGCGCCATAGTCCCCGGAGGAGCACATGGTGAGGTTCGCCCCGCACAGGTAGGAGAATACCCCCTGCCAGGAACGCCTGGTGCAGGAGGGCTCATTGTACCAGCCGCCGAAATGGGCATACATATTGGAGCCCTCATACAGCCGGGATACCGCGAAGAGGCTATTGTAGGCCGGCACTCCCACCACGCAGTATTCCAGCTCCGAATCCAGGCAGCCCTCCTGGTCCAGACGATGCAGGATTCCTTCCGCCATGGTAATCGTGGCCCTCTGGCCCTCCAGCAGCGCCTGCTGGTCGATCTGTATCTGATAGATGCTGCCGTAGAGGGCTACCCCCAGCAGCAGGACCGTCAGCCTGCGGAGCCAGGCGCAAAATACGCCCCGGAATCCTGTCTGCGCCATGACGCACAGCAGAACAGGCATGCAGGAAGCCATGGAGACCGTCATCAGCACGCTGACCTCCGCCGCCGTGACGATCAGCAGCACCATGTTGCAGGCCACCGGAATCATGCTTAGCAAAAACAGGCCAAGCACCGCCTTCCACCTGTCCTCCCGGAAAAGCCGTACAAGGCCGTAGACAAAAAACAGGCCAAAAAGCCCCAGAACCGCATACAGAAGCGGCGTTCCCCGGAACATGTCCAAGATAAAGCCCTCTTCTCCGAAATATCTGAAAAACTCCCTGTAAGCCCTGGCGATGCTGTCCGGGAGGTACTTGACCGTGTTAGACAGAGAATACCGCTCGGCGCCCATGTAGCCGGACAGCTCCAGATGGAAGACCGCCAAGTGGAGGCGCAGCGCCGCCACATACAGGATGCCTCCCAGTACCCCCATCCCCGCTGCCCTGGCAATATCCGTGAGGACATTTCTCAGGCTCACGCTCTCTTTATATAACGAAAAGAGAAAATAGCCCAGCAGCGCCATACAGACACAGCCCAGATAGGCCTGGTAAAGCCCCATGGAACAGGCCAGGAGCATCCCCCCTGAAACAATCGGCAGCGCTCTGCCCTTCCCCTTGACCAGGATCCATACCGCCAGCATCCCCAGCAGAAACGCCAGCCCATAGGAGGGCGATGTGAAACGGTATGTCAGCGAGCTGCATATAGCCACACTGCCTATGAACAGCATGGCCGCCAGATATCCCGCCTTTCTTCTTCCCATGCAGAACACATCCAGCAGGAATATGAGCCCCAGGGAATAGAGGGTCAATGTAATCAGGGACGTCAACGGATCCGTGCTGATGCCAAAGTGCAGCCTGTCCAGATACAGCAGAAGCCATCTTCCCAGAGTCAGGGACCACCTTCCCGCCTTGTAATAGCTGTATTCCCATATGCCGTCATTGGAATTTACCAACTGGTGGGCCATCAGCAGGTAGTACAGTGCAACCGAAAAAAGCATGCTGCCCGCAAATACAGGCAGATATTTTTTCAGCCCCTTCAGTTCCCTGCCGGTCTCTATCATGAAATTCTTCATCCCGTTCCCCATTCTTCCTTTCCCTTCTATAATCATCAGGCCGCGGCCTATCGGAAATCCCTGCCGCCCAGTCAATTATAGCAGAAACCCGGGGAGATTGCACTACCGTTTCTCCATATGGCGTTACATGCGTTACATAGTCCGTTCCCTGATTTACACCCCAATCCCCGTCCGCCCCGCCCGGCACCAGGGGATGGCGGTACGCCGTTTCCCATGGCCCCTCACTCCGCCGCCTCCCACACGAGCACAGTCCTGGGGCAGCCCATAATAATATTTCCCTGAAATCCATCCACCCATGCCCTCTGCGCAGACAAAAAATACCGGATGTCTTTGCCCTAAAATACAGGCAAAAACATCCGATATCACATTCATCCTCTACTCCTGCCTATCTGCGTTCCCGCTTCCATACCCGGCTCCCCGCAAGCAGGGTGGCTGCTGCCACGCCGCAGAGCACTGCCAGCAGCGCCGCCGTGGAAAATCCTGCGGAAGCCTCCTGTCCTGTCTGGGGCGACAGAGGGGCATTCTGGGCAGCCGCGCCGTTCTGGGCGTTGCCTGTCCCCTGGTTGTTTCCGCCGCCGTTCCCGTTGCTTCCGTTGTTCCCATTATTCCCGTTGCTTCCATTATTTCCGTTGTTCTCGCCGCCATCGCTCTTCTTCTCTCCGAACAGGAAGGTACTGAAATGGGTCACCGTAAATGTGACGGTTCCGTCGCCGTTGTCCCTAAAGCTCACATCCTCCCCCTGTCCGTCCTGGGAATAGTGTACGATTGTCAGCTTCCTCGCGCTCAGCCCATCGGGCACCGGCATGGTGATGGTCACCGGCATCTTCAGCTCGTGCAGGGAAGTCTCCCCGTTCTTCAGGCTGATGTCCAGCTGCACGCTCCCTGCGTATCTGTTGGAGGGCACGTCCACCCTGTTCTCAGGCTTGGCCACATCCACCTGCAGCGATATGGCGCTGGCATCCGCAGCATTCAGCCCTGCTCCCGCTATGCTGACCCTGGACGCGTCCAACAGGGCTCCCGCCGCTTCCGTCACCACAGGCGCTGCCACTGTCACGCCCTTCTGCTCCGTATAAATCTGTTCCAGCTCCTTCACCTGATTCAGCACATTGGTGTCTGTCTGCATGGCCACGGCGATTTCCGAGAGATTGACTTTATCGGTCAATCCTTTCAGCGCCGCTGCCGCGTCGCCTCCCTGCTGCGCCTGGGAGAGGACTTCCTGAAGGGCGCTGCCCACGGTTTCCGCGGTGGTCCTGGTATCATAGATTCCGGATCTGGTCCCGTCGCCATTGGCGCAGACATCGATATCGTCGCTGAGGGCCCTGATTATGACATAATACTGTCCGGGCCCGTTGCTGCTTATGGCACCGGAAAAGTCCGCTTCCGTGAACTTGCCGGGAGAGGTATACATGGAATAGGTGCTGATGCCGTAGGGATACTGGCTGTCCATCTCCACTTTATGCAGCTCCGCCCAATAGCCCACGGCTCCGTCCACCAGATCCCAGCGGAACACGCCGGGCCTGTTCGAATCCCAGGCTCCCGTCACGTTCCCAAGCTTCCGCTCCGGCTTCGTATATGTCTTCTCCACCCACTGGGACCAATCGCTGGCCTTATGGCTGCCGTCCTCCAGCTTGTACCATGCGCGCAGGCGGAATCTGTATGTCCCGCTCTCCAGGATTCTGGCCCTTGTCATATAGGCATCATATTCTCTTCCCTCCACCCGGGTGGAGCCGAACCATTCCCATTTTCCGCTGGCTTCATCCAGCTTCTCAGCCGCCAGGTCATACACCCGTATCCCCGCCTGGGTCCAGGAGACATTCCAGGCATTGGGGGCATTATAGCCGTCTCCGGCCCAGCCCCACTGAGGAACGGGGGCCGCATACTCTCCGGAGGCTGTCCCATTGACCTCGGACTTTGCCTTATCTCCGTTGGCGCAGACATCGATATCACTGCTCAGCGCCCAGACCTTTGCATAATACCTTCTCCCGCCGTAATATGCCAAGGTGCCGGAATAATCAACCTGCATCTTGCCGTTGAACTCACTGCTCTGTCCAATCAGTCTGTCGGACGCTGCATCATACAGCTCCGTCATGTATCCGTAGGCACCCTCCACCGGATTCCAGCAAATCAGGCCGGGATTCGCCTCGTCCCACCAGCATTCCGCTGTGGCCAGCTGCTTCTCCGGTTTCGTATAGGTCCTGCTCTCCGACCACTGGGACCACTCGCTGGAACGCGCATCGTTCTCCCGGTCCAGAGCCTTCGCCCTGAACCTGATCATGGCCCCGTCCTTATCCGTTCCGATGTGAAACTGCAGACTCATATTGTAGATGACGGAGCCTGTTCCCATCTGACTCGGATTGTGGACAACGAACATCTCCCAGGTATTTCCGCCGTCCCTGCTTATCTGGGACTCGAATCCATACATACCGTTTGTCCCTTCCACAGCGGGCCAGGAAGGCATCCACCCTTCCCACTTGATCACAGGCGTGGCCAGCTTCTCCGTCTGTCCGGCATCGCCGTTCTCACCGCCGGACACATTGTTCCCGCTCCCCGTGATGCCGGAGCCGGGCCCCTCGCCCTCGCCGCCGGATACATTGTTCCCGCTTCCCGTGATGCCGGAACCGGGCCCCTCGCTCTCGCCGCCGGACACATTGTTCCCGCTTCCCGTGACACCGGATGTCCCTTCATCGCTTCCGTCCCCGGAGCCGGGTGCCTCTTCCCCTGCCTCCGGCGCGCTTCCATCCGCTTCCGATGTCCCGGGCACAGCCGCTGCGTTTCCATCCCCCTCCGGGGCCGCTTCTCCCGCGCCGTCGGCATCGGACGCTGCGCCATCACCTGACGCCGCGGCATCCGTCCCCGCCATGACCGCGGCCTTCATCGCCCCCGGTTCCGCAGCCCACACCGTCCCCACGCTGCCCTGCAGCCCCACAAAGGCTGCCAGCGCCAGGATGCCGATGCTTTTCAACACCTTTTTCTTCATCTTCCACCATACTCCTTTCGATTGCCATCATCCGTGAATCCGCGCCTTCCCGGAACTGAAAGCGCGCCTTCTCCATGACATTGTAAACGATGCCTGTCCATTTTGGGTATGCTGCCGGCAGAATCCGGCAGATTTTTCCCCACTCTTTCCAAATCCGCCGCCATTCCGCTTCCCTCCCCTCCCGTGTACATCTCAAAACTGGAAATAAATGAACGTAGAAGCGTCATAAGTAGGCCCGTAGACCCCAAAGACCAGAACGGAGAAGACAATCATATAATATACCATCCACCGGAACCACACGTTCTGCCTGGCCAGCGCCGCCTTGAAATCCACTCCCCGCTTCTTCCCGTAATCCACCAGCATCAGCGCCGCCAGCCCCAGCAGCATGACGAAGAAATCCTTCTCCGACAGCGCCATGGTCTGGATGCCCAGCAGATTGTCCGGGCTGAAGAACCCGTACAGCCCGATATTGCGCATCCCATGGGCAAGCATCCCCAGAGCCGCTGCAAGGCTCTCCGCCCGGAAGAACAGCCAGGCGAAATCCACCAGCCCGAAGGTCACAAGGCCCTGGAGCAGACGGTGGCTCCCGCAGTCCCTCCGGACATGCAGCCCCTCTCCCAGCCTCTGCCGCAGCGCCCCGGTCAGGTCCCCCGCCACCTGGTACAGGCCGTTGAGCAGCCCCCAGGCCACGAAATTCCATCCCGCGCCATGCCACAGCCCGCTGGCCCCGAAGGTCAGCAGGAGGTTGCGGTACTTCCTGGCCCTGCCCCGGCGGTTCCCGCCCAGGGGAATGTACACATAGTCCCGGAACCATGTGGTCAGGGAGATATGCCAGCAGCGCCAGAACCCGCTCACCGTGGTGGCGAAGTAAGGGCTCCTGAAATTCTTGGTCAGCGTAAAGCCCATCACCCTGGCAGCCCCTACCGCGATGTCGGAGTACCCCGCGAAATCGCAGTAGATCTGGAAGGCGAACAGAACCGTGGCCAACAGGATCTGCAGCCCGGAATAACCCGTGTAATCGCCGTACACCCCGTCCACCAGAATGGCGATGCGGTCCGCAATCACCAGCTTCTGGAAAAAGCCCCATCCCATCAGGAGCAGCCCGTCCTTCACCCTTCCGTAATCGAACCTGTGTGGTTCCCGGAGCTGATGCAGGAGATTTTTGCTGCGCTCGATGGGCCCTGCCACCAACTGGGGGAAAAAGGACAGGAACAGGGCATAGCGCAGGAAATTCCTCTCCGCCGCCACCTCCCCCCGCCGGACGTCCGCCAGATAGCCGATGGCCTGGAAGGTGTAGAACGAGATGCCCACAGGCAGCAGCACGTCAAAGGCGGGCAGCTCCAGCTCCACATGCGCCAAGGCGAACAGCCCCTTCACGCTGTCCGCCGCGAACCCGTAATATTTGAAGAAGAACAGAATCCCCAGGTTCAGCGCCACGCAGCCCGCCAGGCACCACCTCCCTGCCCTCCCCCGCCCCTTTCCGGGCCGCTGCCTTCTCGCGGAGAGGAACAGGGCGCTGCCCCAGGTGCTCACGGTGGAGAGCAGGATCAGGATGGCGTACTCCGGATTCCAGCTCATATAGAAATAATAGCTGGCCCCCAGCAGCCACAGATGCTTCGCCCGCCGGGGAACCAGAAAATACGCCAGCGCAACGATTGGGAAAAAAATCAGAAAACTACCGGAATGAAATAACACTGCCCCTTCCCCCCATCACTCTTTTTCCTGCCCGTAGAGCGTCTCCATGACGAACTCGGTGACCTTTTCCGCGCCTTTGCCGTTGAGGTGATGATAGCCGTTGAAGGCATCCTCAAAGTCCTCCGCCTCCAGGCCGATCTCATCGTAATGGAGGTTGCAGTCCAGAAAGGGCACCTCCTCGATTCCGGCCAGGGCGGAGATCTGTTCCGTGCAGCTGGCATAGTTGATGGAGCGGATATACTCATCGTACATGGGGGCCATGACCACGTACAGCGGAATCCCCTCCTTGCGGCAGAGCCCGGCCAGCTTGCTGAAATGGAGCTGATTGGTCTCCGATACGGCCCACCCGGTGGGGTCATACGCCGCTTCCCGGTACTTCTCGGCCGTCTCCCGGGACATGGAGGTCCGGCTGGGGCGGAAGGAGGAATACTCCCGCACCCCTCTGGTGAAGAACTCCAGGTTCGAATTGAGCACCCCCACATCCGCCCAGTTGCCGTGGCATCTGGCTATGGGGAACAGGGCGTACCCCCAGTTGCGCACCTGGTACTGCTCCATCACGGCCTCCAGCTTTGGAAGCCCCATGCGCATGCCGTCGATATTGGACTCCTTCTTCCAGTCCCGGTCAGGGGTATCGCCGTCCCTAAAGTTATTGTTGCCATTCAGGGAGATGGCTTCCAGGATGACCGCTTCCGGCCTCTGGTAGCGCAGGGCCTCTTTTACATTGAAATAGGCCTGCACCGTGTTCTGGGAGTTGGTGGCCAGGATATAGCAGCTCTTCCCCGTCATCCGGGAGACGACCTCCGGGTCGAAGGTGGAATAGGCATGGCTGCTGCCCACCACCAGAATCTGGGCCTCCCCCTCCTCCAATGCGTAGAATCGCTGCCATGTGCGTATGATGTCGTTTGGCGGATACAGCAATACCGTCGTCAGCCGCAGTCCTGCCAGCAGGAGCAGCACGAACAGCAGCCCTTTCAGAATCGTTTTCCTCAAATGACCATCCCCCTTACCCTTGTCCGGCCGGATTCCTCCGGGCCCATTGGATATTCCATATCATAATAAGGGATTTTCTGTCATTCGTGGTCTGCTGCCAGCAGACATTTGGCCCGGAGGGCAAAAAAGAAGCCGCCGCAGATATCCCCTGCGGCAGCCTCTCAGACCTTCTTCAACTCCTATTCTAACGGTGTAGCCAACAGCCATGGACTGTAGTATTCCTCCGGCGCGGGATCCGGCATGGGGCTGGAGGAATATTCGTTGGGCCGCGAGGAATATACCTGGACGGTAAACCGATATTTTTTGTCCGGCCCCGGTACTAGATACTCTGCCGGGATGGAAATCCCTCCATATCCCTTCTCCTCAATCTGGCTCTTCGGCCAGGTATTGTTCATCACATAAGCGCCTGTCTCGTCGTAAAACGTCACATTGAAGAAATCAGCATCCTCGTAATCGTCAAGATTGTCCCATACGGCGAAATGGCGCTTTCTGTCATCGATTTCATACATCCTCCACGCAAGCCCTGTGGGGGCGGGCAGCGGAGGCGCCGATTCCCCGGTATACTCGAACGCCTCCGACACCACGAAAGGGCTGTCAGCATACCGGACGCCGTCCCCTTCAGCCGCCACTGTAAAATAATAGAATCCGTTCTCCCCCAGGCTGGGCGTCACGTTCCATACCAGCTCTCCGTTGTCCATGACGTCTCCGGCGAACCTTACGACCTCCTCATGGAACCAGCCCTCCTCATCCACATCCGGCGCATCCGCCGTATCCCTTCTGTACAGCCGCAGCAGATACCGGGCTTCGTTCCCTTCGCCCGCACCTGGCACACTGCCCCAGGCGACGCTGCCTGTCTCCCCCCGCCAGTGGGGATTTCCCGGCACGGACAGGACGACCAGTCCAGCCCCCCCGTCCCGGTTTTCAGCCTGCTGCCCGTCCCGCAGCGCAGGCAGCCCCACTGCGCAGAGCCCCAGGAGCGCTGCCAGGACTACCGCTGCCGTCCACAGCCCTCTGCGCCCCCCCGGGAAAAAGGCCTGCCGCACCTCCCGCACCGACTGGTAACGCTTTTCCGGGTCCAGGTTCATGCATTTGCGTATGACCTTTTGATAGCGCGGCTTCCGGATCGATTCTCCCAGAAGGTGCTCCAATGTCACCCCCAGCGCATAGATGTCCGCCCGCTCGTCCGTCTGGGCAAAGCCGTACTGCTCCGGCGGTGCGAAGCCCCTGGTGCCCAGCAGCCTGGTATCCTGCTCTGCCCCTTCTCTGGGCGTGCGGGCAGCGTCGAAGTCGATGAGGCACACATGGCCCTCCGACCTCAGGAGGATGTTGGAGGGCTTGATGTCCCGGTGGATGATGCCTTTTCCGTGCAGGAACTCCAGCACGGCGCACAGCTCCCTGACCACCTGCCGGAACTGCTTTTCCGACAGTTCTGCGGTGCCGGAGCTCTGGCCTTCTATATATTCTTCGATTACGGAAGTGAAGTCATCGGAGACCGTGACCTCATACAGCTTCGGCAGATTGGGATGGGGGCATTCCTGCAGCATCCGGTAAACCTCATGCCGTCCTTTCAGCCTCTTCCGCACATAGGCCTGTGACCCTCCCTTTTCCCGCACCAGATGCACCGTGCTCTTTTCGCTCTGCTTCAGCAGCCTTATCTCTTCATATTCCATATTTATCCTCCGCTCCCTGCAGATGGAAAACTGTGTTTTCCGGATTGTCCTGCAGCCACCCTTCTGGTATAATAATATCATGGGCTTCCCTTCCGGGTCAATATTATATACTGCGCACCGATTAAATTTGCAGTGCGACCCGACTGCAGGCCGCCAGCCAGGTACTTTCCCGGAGACACCACTGTAAATCCTGGCAGTCTGCAGTATAGCACACAGACCGAAAGAGAGACAATATGGAAACGAAAACTACCGATGAACTGAAACATGAGATCAGGGCCGCGACGGCGATCGAAGACTATCTGAAGAGCAACCGGGATAACCTGAACCTGCGCAGCCTCCCCGAGCACCTGGCATTCCTGCTGTCCCGCAAGGGCATCAGCAAGGCGGAGGTGGTGCGCGGCTCCCTGCTGAGCCGGGCCTATGTGTACCAGATTTTTTCCGGGGAGAAGACGCCCTCCCGGGACAGGCTGATCGCCCTGGCCTTCGGCATGGGACTTTCCGAGGATGAGGCCCAGTCGCTGCTGAAGGTGTCGAAGAACCGGGAGCTGTATGCGAGGGATGAACGGGATGCCGTCATTTTGTTCGCGCTGCAGCGCGGACAGTCTATCCTGGCGGCAAACGAGCTGCTGTTCGAGCATGGTTTCAAGACGCTGGGGGTGCCGGAGGAATTTGTCTGATGAGAGAGAGAATCTATGTCTGCCATACCTATTACCACGTATACGTCACCTTCCTGAAGGAGCTGGCCCTCCCCCGGGAGAAGAGGGGACAGGCCACTCTGGTGCTCAGCAGAATGTCCAATGACTTTGAGGAGCTGGGGAGCCGGGTGGAGTCCACGGGACTCTTTGAACAGGTGATGGAATTCGATGAAAAGCGGGAGGATTTCTTCCCGGAGCTGGTGAAGCTCCGCAATGCGGGCCGCGGCTTCCTGGGCCATCTGTGGAGCCGGATCCGCTTTACCAGGCTCTACGCGAAGCTGGAGGAGCCCTATGTGTCGGTGGATTTCCGCGACTACGGGGACATCTACGTGTACTGCGACTCCGACCCCATCGGCTATTATCTGAACCAGAAGAAAATCCCCTACCATGCGGTGGAGGACGGGCTGAACTGCCTGAAGAACTTCGATGCCGCCCGCTATGACAACAGGGGGCACTTTGGCCTGAAGGCATTCCTGTCCAGGAAGCTGAACCTGATCTTCGTACAGAACGGCTACGGAAAATACTGCATCGATATGGAGGTGAACGACATCTCCGCCATCCGCTATCCCTGCCCTCAGTATATCCAGCAGCCCAGGCAGGCCCTGGTGGACAGGCTGACATCGGAAGACAAAGCATTGATACTGCGGGCCTTCATCCGGGACATGGACAGCCTGCAGGCCCAGATAGACGCGGGCAATGGCATGGAGGACAAAATCCTCATACTCACGGATCCCCTGTGCACCCTGGACGTGAGGGAGCGGATCTTCCGGGACATCATCCGCATGTATGAAAAGGAGGGCACGATCTTCCTCAAACCCCATCCCAGGGACACCCTGGACTACCGCGGCATATTCGCCCAGTACCCGCAGTTCGACGCCACGGTGCCCATGGAGATGCTGAACTTCTTCCCGGGGCTGCGGTTCAAGAAGGTGGTGGGTGTCCTGACGGAGGTCAAAGGCATCCGGTTCGCGGACGAGGCCGTGCGGCTTGGCCCTGATTTCCTGGACGCCTATGAGGACCCCCTGATCCACAGGCAGAACGAGCAGATATGAGCCCCTTCTTCCCTACTCTTCCATAAGGCCTCTGAGCACTTCCCTGGCCTTCTCCAGCTGATTGTCCGGATGCTCCTCGCTGCCGTAGTAGGCCTCGCCGTCAAATTCGCAGACCACATCCGGCTCGATGCCCAGGCCGTGGATATTGTTGCCGTTTGGCGTGTAGTAGGCGCTGATCGTGACCTTCACCGCAGAGCCGTCCCGGAAGGGGATGATCTGCTGCACGATGCCCTTGCCGAAGGTGGTGGTGCCCACCAATGTCCCCAGCTTGTAGTCCTTGATGGCTCCGGCCATGATCTCCGCCGCGCTGGCGGAGTTCATGTCTATCAGCACCACCAAAGGCACCTCCAGCTCCTTGTCGCCCTCGCAGGTGTATTCCGCCCGCTTTCCGTTCTTGTCCTCCGTGTATACGATCAGCCCCTCGGGCAGAATCATCTGCGCCATCTCCACCACGGCGCTGAGGCTCCCGCCCGGGTTCCCCCGCAGATCCAGTATCAGCCCCTTCATGTCGGATTCCCGCACGGATGCAAGCGCTTCTTCGAACTGTTTCACGGACACATCGTCGAACTCCGTCAACTGGATATAGGCCATGCCGTCCTCCAGCATCTCATGCTCCACGGTGGGGGTCTCCACCTTCCTGCGGGTGACCTTGACCTCCAGGTAGTCGGACTCCCCCTCCCTGACGATGGTCAGGGTCACTTCCGTATTCTCCGGCCCCTTGATCAGGGACACGGCCTCCGTCAGGCTCAGTCCGTAGGTGGATTCCCCGTCCACCTCATAGATCAGGTCGTTGGCGCGCAGGCCCACCTCCTCCGCAGGCGCTCCCTCTATGACCCCGCTGATCTTCGGCAGGCCGGTGGCGGTATCCTGGCTGACATACGCGCCCACGCCGTAGTAGATGCCCTCCGTCTGCTCCATCAGCGCGGTCAGCTCCTCCGCGGTATAATACTCGGAGTAGGGATCCCCCAACGCCTGGAGCATCCCTCTGTAGATGCCGTCCTGGAGCTCTTCCTCCGTCACGTCATGGAGATAGAAATAATTGTCGATGGTATTCTCCAGGGTCTGCATCTTGTTCAGCACAGAGGCGTCGATGGCGGAGCCTTCCAGGAACGAGGGCCCCCCGGAGGCGGCGTTCTTCATGCTCTGGCCGGACTCCACCGCATTCTGGACATAGAGCCCCAGATAGCAGATGGCCAGTATCAGGAGCGCCCCCGAGATCCCCGTGACCAGGCCGATCAGGAACAGGCCCTTCCCGCTGCCCCGCTCTCCCCTGGGCTTCCTGCCCGTTCCGGGCGTATAACCTCCGGCGGAAGCGCCGTTCCCCGGCGGCCTTCCGTAGCGCTCCTCCCCGGCAGCCATCCCTGTCCCGGCGTCCGCACCTGTCCCGGTGCCGGAGATATTGTCAAAATACCTTTGATTCTCGTCCATGCTATTCCCTCCTATCGAAAGCCGCTCCCCCTCCGCGGCCTGCGTTCCAATCCAATCCCTTCATCACTGGCTCAGATATCCCCATGGCGACACATAGGAGCCGTTGAGCCGCACGCTGAAATGGAGATGGCTGCCCGTGGAGCGGCCCGTGCTGCCCACAGCGGCTATGGTGTCGCCCTTTGCCACCACGTCCCCCTTGCTCACATACAGGGCCGAGGCGTGCATATAGATGGTGGCCAGCCCGTCCCCATGGTCTATCATCACGTAATTCCCCATGGTGGGGCTGTAGGCCGCCGCTGCCACTTTGCCGTCATAGGCCGCGAAGATGGCTGTCCCCGTGGCCGCGGCGAAGTCCACGCCATTGTGGAACTGCTCCACCCCCAGAGTGGGATGCATCCTCATGCCATAGTCGTCCGATACCCTGGTGTAGGACGCCAGGGGAAACTTGAACGTGCCGCCGTCGTAGGTGAGAGCGGACCCGCTGCTGGCGATCAGCTGCCGCCTCTCCTCGGCCACAGCCGCCTCCAGGAGCCTGATTTCCTCCTCCTGGGCCCTGATCTCCTCCTCGTACTGCCTTATGGCCTCTTCCTTGTTGCTGATATCCGTCTCATAGCTTATGATATCACGATTCTTCTGCGCTATCAACTCCTCCAGGTTCTTCTGTTCGATCTCCACGTTCTCCTTCGTCTCGTCCAGAATCTCCTTCTCCAGCTCCAGGCCTTCCTTGCACAGCTCCACATATTCCTTGGCGGCCTTGTAATCCTCCCACATCTGCACGTCGCTGGCCACCATCTTCTCCATATAGTCCATCCTGTTCAGGAAGTCCCCCAGGCTTCTGGCCCCCAGCAGGAGGTCCGCCACACTGGGGTCCCCGGACTCATAGGTGAGCCTGATGTGGGCCGCCATGGCCTCCTGCTGATCCTCCTCCTGCTTTCTCGCCGCCTCAAGCTGGGCCTGGGCCTCGGAGATCTCCGCCTCCTTGGCGCCGATCTGGGCCTTCAGCTCGGCGATGCTGGCCTCTATCTTCTGCAGGTTCCCGTCCAGCTCCCGCACGTAATTCTTCAGATCGTCCTTCTGGAGCTCCAGGTTCTTCTTGATCTCCTGCAGATTGCTGAGGCCGTCCTTCAGGCCCTCCTTCTGCTCTTTGATCTGGGAGATCTCCTCCTCTTTCTCCCGGATGCTCTCCGCGGTGGGCGTCCTGCTGCCTGTGGCCTGTGCCTGCAGACCGTCCCCGCCTGTGGCCAGCAGCGCCGCGGCCCCCAGCGCCAGGCCCCATAGCAGCCATCTCGCCCCGCCCTTCTTTCTGCTCTTTCTCATCATCCTTCTTCTACACCTGCAGATGCTTTCTCACAGTGACAATGCTCCCCAGGAACCCTATCCCTACGCCTACCAGCAGCGATACCGGCGTCAGCACGCCGAACAGCTCATCCGCCGGGATAAAGGCCAGGAAATTGGTCAGGACCTCGAACCTTTCCGCGATATAATTCAGCGTGTAATTATAGATGCCGTAGATCAGCCACAGGGGCAGCGCGGCCCCCAGCAGCCCGATCAGCATCCCCTCCAGCACAAAGGGCGACCTGACGAAAAAGTCCGTGGCCCCGATATATTTCATGATATTGATCTCCTCGGAGCGCACCGAGATTCCGATGGCCACCGTATTGCTGATCAGGAAGATGCTCACCGCCAGCAGGATCACGATGATGCCTACAGACACGTAGGCAATCAGCAGGTTCGCGCCGCTCAGCGTGTCTGCCGTCAAGGCGGAATGGTTGACCTTCATCACCTCCGGCAGGGATTCCAGCCATGTGACCAAAGCGCTTTGCAGCGATACATCGCTGATGAAGACCTCATAGCTGTCATCGCCCTCCAGGGGATTTTCCAGAAACGCTTTGGAATAGGCCTCGTAATTTTCACCCCAGTTGTCCCTTCTATAGTTCTCCCATGCCTCATCGTCGGAGATGAACTTCACGTCCGACACCTCGGCACGGCTGGCTATCAGTTGGCCGATTTCTTCTATACGGGCATCCGATGGAATCTGGCCCTCCACATGGCTGTCGCACCAGTCATTCTCATAGTGGAAGAACACTGTCACGGACACGCCCTCCTCCGCTTTCAGCACGATGCTGCGGAAGTTCATCACGATGGAATAGAACAGGCCGAAGAGGAACAGACAGGCAGCTATGGTAGCAACGGAAGCCAGAGAATACCATTTGTTCCGGAAGATATTGACGAAGCCCTGTCTGATGGTATAGAACAAAGTGCTAATCTTCATCGATGTATTCCCCTCCCTCCTCGTCGCTGATGATGATGCCCCGCTTCATGGTGACCACCCGCTTGTGCATGGCGTTGACGATCTCCCTGTTGTGGGTCACCACCACCACCGTGGTGCCGCTCTGGTTGATCTCGTCCAACAGCATCATGATCTCCCATGAATTCTTCGGATCCAAATTGCCCGTAGGCTCATCCGCCAGCAGGATCGAGGGCTTGTTCACCAAAGCCCTGGCCAGGGCCACCCTCTGCTGCTCGCCGCCGGAGAGCTGCCTGGTCTTGGCCTTGTACTTCCCGGCCAGCCCCACGGTGGCCAGGATGGTGGGGACATTGCGCCGGATCTCCCCCGCGGGCACCTCTATGATCCGCTGGGCAAAGGCCACGTTCTCATAGACATTCCTGTCGTTGAGCAGGCGGAAGTCCTGGAACACCACGCCCAGGTTGCGCCGGAACTTGGGCACCTGCCTGTGCTTCAGGTTCGCCAGGTCGCTGCCCATGACATAGACGTTCCCGCTGGTGGCCGTCAGCTCCCGCAGCAGCAGGCGGATCAGGGTGGATTTCCCCGAGCCGCTGTCGCCCACGATGAAGACGAACTCTCCCTTTCCGATTCCCAGCGTGATCCCGTTAATGGCAGGAGCCCCCTTGGAGTAGACCTTGCTCACATTATCCAGAAATATGATGCCGTTATCTTCTATAAACTGCTCCCGCTTTCTCCACGACAGCTCCTTTTTGCCCATCGTCTTCCTCCATCCCGGACTTTTATTCTCAGAAATCCGTGGTTTCCATGTATTTCATATATTTCACTACCATCAGCGCTATTTTGAACGTAATCGCGTCCTCGAAAACACGCAGATCCAATCCCGTGCTCTTCTGCAGCTTATCCAGCCGGTAGACCAGCGTGTTCCTGTGGATGAACAGCTGCCTGGAGGTCTCCGACACGTTCAGGCTGTTCTCGAAGAACTTGTAGATCGTCCCCAGGGTCTCCTCGTCGAACTCGTCCGGGCTCCTGCCCCCGAAAATCTCCCGGATGAACATCTTGCACAAAGGCAGGGGGAGCTGATAGATCAGGCGGCCGATGCCCAGCTCGCTGTAGGCGATGATCTCCCGCTCGCCGAAGAAGATCTTGCCCACGTCCAGGGCCATCCTGGCCTCCTTATAGGAGCGGCTCACCTCTTTGATCTCCTGTATCACCGTGCCGTAGGCGATGCGGCCGTCCCGGATGCCCTCCTTCTTCAGGAAGCTCCAGAGCTGCTTCGCCGTCTTATCCATCTCCCTGGCCCTGTCGGCCTCGGGCAGTTCCTTGACGATGATGACATTGTTCTCGTCCACTTCCGTGACGAAATCCTTGCTGTTGCCGCTGAAATACGTCCTGGCCAGCTCCAGCACATTGCTGTCCCTGCCTCCCGGTGTCTCCACGATCAGCACCGCCCTGGGCACATCCGTCTGGATATGCAGCCTCTTGGAGCGGCTGTAGATGTCCACCAGCAGCAGATTGTCCAGAAGGAGGTTCTTGACGAAATTGTCCTTGTCCAGGCGCTCCTTGTAGGCCGTCACCAGGCTCTGGATCTGGAAGGCCGCCAGCTTGCCGATTATATAGGAGTCCTCCCCGGCCCCGGCGGCCACCAGCACATACTCCAGAATCTGGTCATCGAATATCTTAAAGAACTGATATCCCTGTATCTCCTGGGAATCCGCCACAGATGCGGCAAATTCCGCAACGGCTTTCGCAACTGCGGACGCCCTGCTGCCCATGTCGGCAGTAGAGGCCACCTCCTTGCCGTCCACATCCATAATACAAAATTCGACCCGAGCAATGTTCTTCAATCCATCGATTGTGTTCTGTAAAATTTGATTTGAGATCATAAAACCCACTCCTTTTGTCGTTATGGTCGATTCCAGTTCCCGTTTTTGTTTCTACATTTACAAATGTACAAAAAATACGGAAAAAAAGCAATAGGATTTTATGATTTTTCACAAAAAAACCACCTGAAGCAAGGCCCCAGGCAGTTTTATAGATGAGTCCTCCAATCAGGACAGGGCGCCTTCCCGCATCCGTCAGACACGTATGTCGAAATTGGCGCCCACATTGGGATTCACACTCAGCTCCATGGCCGCAGCGTCCATGACCTGTACTATCCCTGCCCCCAGCTCCCTGCTGGCGTCCAGCGCTTTGTCAAGCACCGCGGTTCCAACCTGGGACAGCACAGACGCATTCGCCAGCGCCATCGATACTTCCGCAATATCCATAAGCACACCTCCTGCCCAGAATACAGTCTATTTTATCATACTGAAAGCCGTTTTACCAGCCTTTCCTGCAAGTTTTCAATTTCTTAATGATTCCGCCTGATGATTCCGGTGGTTTTCCCGCTCAGACCTTGCTGATGGAATACTGCCCGATCTCGATCTTGCGCTGCTTCAGCAGCCGCCCCACGGCCCGCTTGAACTCGTTCTTGCTCATGCCGGTCTCCTGCTTGATGCGCTCCGGGGAGGCCTTGTCCGTGAAGGGCAGCATGCCGCCGCACTCCTCTATCATGGCCATGATCTTCTCCGCGTCCTTGTCCATCTGCAGATAGGCCTTGTCCCGGATGCCCAGCGTCAGCTTCCCGTCCTCCCGGATCTGGATGACACGGGCCTCCACGTCCTTCCCCAGCTCCACGTTCCCATAGAGCTCCGTCAGGGGGATCAGCCCCGAGTAGAGATTGTCCACAGCCACGAAGGCGCCGAAATTGTCGCTCATCTCGTAGACCCGGCCCTTTACCTTGTCGTCCTTCCCGTAGGGGCTGTCCGTGCGCAGGTTGTCATATACGTTCATGGTGGCGCAGAGGCGGTCGCTCTTATCGATATAGAGGGACACCAGAACCTTGTTCCCCTGCTCCACCTTGCCCCGCTGCTGCTTGAAGGGCAGGAGCAGATCCTTCTCCAGGCCCCAGTCCAGGAATGCCCCAATCTTCCCTGTCTGGGCCACGGTGAGCTCGGCCACCTGCCCCATCATGAGCTTGGGCTCCCTGGTGGTGGCGATGAGCCTGTCCTGGGAATCCCGGTAGATGAACACCTCCATCTCATCGCCGATCTCGCACCCCTCCGGCACCTGCTTGCGGGGCAGGAGCACCCGGGGCTCGTCCTCCTCCGCCGAGAGCCCCAGGTAGATGCCGAACTCCACCTTCTTCACCACTGTCAGTTTCTGCTTTTCACCTAAGTTTATCATGATATCTCCCCATCAAATCTCTTTCTCTTTATTCCACTATCCCGATGCATGGATCCTTGAGCAATCCACACTTGCTGTCCGCCCCAGCACTGCGTTGTCGTCAATAGACGATGCCCCCGCATCGCGTCCCGCCGCAGCTTCAGGCCCCTCCCCCGAACTCCGCCGCCATGCACAGGTCTCCCTCCCGGTTCTCCAGCGTCACGCAGACGCAGTCAGGCGCCTCAAAGACCCGGGGCGTCAGCACATCCCCCAGAAAAGCCTGCCTCTTATATTCCGCCCGCACCTGCCTTATGGCGAAGCCCTCCGGCAGGTAGTCCATGGCGATGTCGATGAACTGCTGATTGTTCACATGATGGTTTGTGTCCAGGTGATGGCGCTTTACCACCACCGGCTCCCTCGGTACGCCGTCGGGCGGCAGGGCAATCCTGCGGGGGGCGTATTCCATCTCCAGCTTTTCCTCAAGCCGGTAGCCCTCCATCATGTTCTGCGGAATCGCCGACGGCTTGTTCGTCCGGGTGTCCAGCAGGCTCCACAGGGAATTGGCCCTGGCCAGATACGCTCCCTCCCAATCCATCATGCAGAAATTCCTGTACCCCAGGAAGCCTTTCAGCCCATAGGGCAAAGTCCCCACGGCCACCTTCTCCCCAAGGGCCGGATAGCGCTCCACCACGATCTGCCAGGAGGAGAGCACCCAGACCAGATGCATCTCCTTCAGCTTCTCCACCCCCAGACCCAGGTCCTCCGACTGGAAGGTGGAACAGTCCTGAAAATAATTGATGAGGGAAGCCATGGTGAGCTTCCCCTGGCTGTCGGTCTCGCTGTATCTGATCCTGCTGTCGAATGTATACATGTCAAATCCTCCGAATCCCCGGCCAGGCCCTTCGTCTCCCTGGCGCAGCTCCTTCCTCTCCCCGGCGCCTTTATGCCAGCAATTGATAGACGATCACCGCAATCCAGAATATCCCGTACAGCAGCATGCCCAGGTTCAGGGCCACTGTGCGGAACCGCTTCCCCTCGGGAATCACTATCCGCCCTCTGGCGAAGGAGAACTTCCTCCTGGCCAGGCATACGATGAACAGCACCAGGCCCCCTATCAGGCAGCCGAAGACGAATATCAGGAAGACCCCGTATGCCAGCAGCCCTGCCATATTCTCGCTGACAAATGCCATCATGGACGCCATGTCCAGATTCGCCGCCATCTCCAGATAGGCATCCAGGTCAATCTGGCGCATCAGCATCGAGCTCACCAGGCCTCCCATGAAGTTGATCATCATGTGGATGGCGATGGTGATCTTCAGGTTGCCGGTCTTCACGTACAGGTAGGCCAGGAGCATGCCCAGCACGAAGGCGTAGACGAACTGGTTCAGGTTGCCGTGGAACAGGCCGAACATGAGCCCTGACAGGAGCACCGCGGTCCCCTGTCCGTAGCGCACCGTCCTGTCCACGATCAGCTTGCGGAAGACATACTCTTCCATGACAGGCGCGCAGATTACCATCCAGAAGGCTATCATCCACAGGCTGACTGATTCCGTCACGTTCAGCAGCTGGTTCTGCACCCCGCTGCCCTTGAGCATGCCGATGACCGTGGTGACGATATTGCCGATGATATTGGTCAGGTATACGGCGCCGAAGCACATCACCACTGCGGCGATGAAGCTCCCGGCCCTGATCGGCCTGCGCCCCACCCTGTCGGCGGGAATGGTCCGCACCAGCGCGATCAGCACCGGCATGCCGATCGCGTACATGGGCACCATGGACAGGAGCAGAGCGAAGTCCCCGTTCATCAGCCATTCCGGGAACAGGAGCCCCGCGGCGAAGGAGACGGCGAACTGCACCGCGAATATCACTATCGTGCCCAGAAGGTACATCCCTCCCAGCTTAGAGAAATGCTTCCTGGCGGCGGCAAGCTCCCGGGCCTCCCTCTCCTGCCTCTCTCTCGTCCCTTCCGCCTGCTGCCAGCGGTCCATGTCCTGCGCGGCATTGTCCTGCCATGTCCTGTATCCGTTCTCTTCCATCCTCTATAACTCCTGCCCAGCGCGGTCATCTGCGCTGTTCCTCTTCATTTTTACCCTGAAAGCTCCTATCCCATTACGGCGCCGCGAAGTGTGTTTGCGCCTCCTGTACGCAAAAGCGAACTTTTTCTGCTCATTTTGTGTGCATCGGCTAAACTCCCGGGCGATTCTCTTTATTGCCTTGCCTTTTGGCACGGCGATGCGGCGGCCCCATGGGAGTTTAGATAAGTTTATCACATATTGGGGCATTTGAAAAGAGCGTTATCCAAATAATGGATCGGGCGGGCGGATTTTGGCTTGACAGAAAATCTTCCTGATCGTATGGTTTATAGAGAAGGAAAGGACGGGAAGGGTGCAATGCTATTTGATTACGACAGGACATCGGCTGACAGCATCTTCAGATACGCGAAAAGGCTGGAGGGGAAGACATTCCTCGATATCAGGAATCAGTATCTGTCCCACATGGGGATTCCTGATGCGCAAACGCTGTCCGAGGATGCCAGAGCCAAGGGGCAGCTGGGCAATTTTCTGGAGGAATATTACTTTGGCTATAAGCCCAACGGCAACCAGGCCGCCGATTTCCGGGAGACAGGCGTGGAGCTGAAGCAGACCTGCATCGATGTCAGGAAGGACGGAACCTATACGGCCGGGGAGCGCCTGTCCGTCACCAATATCTCCTATGAGGAGCCTGTGGAGGAGGACTTTTACCGGAGCCATGTATGGGAGAAGATCCGGCTGATCCTGCTCGTCCATTACCTGCGGGACAAGTCTGTCCCCAGAATGCTCTACAGGATACTGTACGTCAATCTTTTCACCCCGCCCGCCGCCGACCTGGACGTCATCACCAGTGACTACAGAAAGATAGTCAGAAAAATCATTGCCGGGAAAGCGCATGAATTGTCCGAAAGCGATACCCTTTATCTCGGGGCCTGCACCAAAGGGGCCACGGCGGAGAAGAGCCTCCGGCCCCAGTATTATGGAGACCATGTACCGGCCAAAAAGAGAAACTTCTGCCTGAAGCGCCAATATATGGACTATGTCCTGCACACGTACATACTCCGGGACGCTGTGCCCTGCGAGAGAGTCGTTTCGGACAGCGCCGCGTTAAAAGAGCGGTCTTTTGAGGAGATCGTCATGGAACGTATCTCCGGGCATTTCGGCCGGAGCGACAGGGAGCTCTGCGCAGAGTATGGCAGGGAATATAACGGCAACAAGGCCCAGTGGATCGACCTTGCCTACCGCATGCTGGGAATCAGGGGGAACCACGCGGAGGAATTCGTGAAGGCCAATATCGTGGTGAAGGCCATCCGGCTGGAGGAGGATGGGGCCATGCGGGAAAGCATGTCGTTCCCGCCCTTCCGGTTCCTGGACCTTGCCTCCCAGGAGTGGGAGGAGTCTGATGTGTATGCCTATTTCTCCGAGACAAGGTTCCTGTTCGTGGTCTACAGGCGCCGGGGGCGGGAATATGTCCTGCGCAGCGCCAGATTCTGGAACATGCCAAGGGCAGACCTGGAGGTTACCGTCAGGGAAGGGTGGGAGGCCGTGCGGCGGACCATCCGGGAAGGGGTCAGGTTCTCGGTCAGCCCCAACGGCACCATTTCCAACAACCTTCCCGGGAAGGGCGACAACCGGATCATCCATATCCGCCCGCATGCGGCAAAGTCGGCATATCGGCTGGCGAACGGCATCGTCCGCGGGAATGTGGAGCGGGACGCCAATCCGCTGCCGGACGGGCAGTGGATGACTACGCAGAGCTTTTGGATCAATAACAGTTATATTTTGGGGGAGATTTGAGGGATCCGAAGTGCGGTCCTTATCAGTTCATGAACCGGAAGTTCCGCCCCTGTTTATACTGCGCCTGTAGTCCCCTCATCGATAGCGTCCCCGCTCCCATCTGCTAACCGCCCGAGGCGTGATTCCCAGCCGCAAAAGCGTAAAGCAACAAGCTGTGCGCCCGAACCTAAAATTCGATTTTCAAGCTGTCACCCTCTACGGCAACACCCCCGCTCTTTGTGATGGGCAGCTTTTGATCCTCGGAAAAGCCAATGGTCTCCCCGTCATGCAATACCACATCTTCGCTAATCACATAATTGGCAATGTCAGAGAGAAATTCGTGGAGGGTCTGGACGTCGGCCTGACTGTCCAGCACTTCCATTTCGTCATAACCGAAGTACCGCATTCCGCCGGTGTAGGCGCAAAGACCCTTTTTGCCATTGTAAATCCCGATCCAGACCAGATTGTAAATGGGAAACAAATCTTCTTCCAGCATCCCGGAGAAATGCTGATAATAGTCCGGGGCATAGACCACCTCGCCGGTGTAAATGCCCAGCACCCCGTCCTGCCTGCAGGCGGAGACCACTGTTTTGACGAGGAATGTGCCGCATTCCATGGGAGAAATCTCCTTGCCCATGACAGCAATCAGAAGATGGGCCACATGGTCTTTTACCTGTTCCGCGCCATTGCGCCACATGAAGTTTTTGGCCGCAGCCTCTTCCACCTCGCCGTCGGGAATGGGCGCAGGCATGAAGGATACGGCAATCATAGCCCCCTGATAACTGATAAGAAAAACCTCATCGGTTTCCCCGTCCTCGCCGCCCTCATCTTCGCTGTCTTCATTCTTGCTGTCTTCATCCTCGCTGTCCTCATCTTCGCTGTCATCCGGTTCATCCTCGATGCCCCAGGTTTCCTTCAAGTCCCGCAGAAGAGCCTCTTTGTCCCACCTGGCCTCTTTCAGAAGAACATAATTGACGAAAGTGCCGGGGTTCTCCTTTTGCTCCTCCGCCCGCCGGGCCTGCTCCATCCAGTAGGAGCGCATCACTTCCACCAGAGCGATGGCCTTTTCCCGGGCAGTGGCCGGGTCATAGTCCTCCATCTCGCTGAACACATGGCCGCAGTGCTCCAGTCCGTCCCCCTCGTAGCCGCCGCAGACGCCCAGCAGCCATTTCCCCATCAGGCTCTTTTTGTACCTGAAAATGTAGTAGTGCAGATCATGCAGTTCAAACTCCCCGGCGCACTCGATTTTTGCCGGAGCCTTGCCCAGCTCCGCCGGATGGGCAAGCCACTGGGTCAGGGACTCCATTGCGGCATTCATTTGTTCTTGGTTCACATCAGTTACCTCCTTCGATTTGATAAAGGGAAAACCATTTATACATCAACTTCAAGTTTATAAGAAACTGCAATAATATCGTAAACAGCATCGTATGTAAACAGCCGGTAGTGCTGATAAATATCTTTGTCAAAGTCTTCTCTAACTGGCAGGGATTTTAACCAGGAACTGTCCTCAATCAAATCGAAGGAGCTGTCGTCCGGATGCCCCGACATAGCCATATTTTCATAGGTGTCGAGTTCGCAGGCAAAATAGGCCAACACCCGTTGGAAGATGAGAGTATAGGGAAACCACTCTTTCTCGTCCTTGTGCCGGGAGATTAGATGACCGTTGATGTCCCCCGTAAAAGTCAGATTATCCAGGGCATCTCGTTTCACCTGATTCAGATAGATGCAATCTCGCCCATTCAAAACACCTAAGCAAGTGTCTATTGCAGCCGCTTTCTCCATATGTTCCTCCTGTTTTTAGTTCCGCATCTGCCCAGCCCAGCCCCCAGACATGGGCATGGGCACTGGACGGGGCAGACGCTGTTTTAAATTATACTGCTTAACGATTTCACTTGCCGTGAAACCAGACTGCATAACGCTGACTGGTTCAATCGCTTGATTGCATTAGGCAGTATTCAGCGTTATGCAGTATAGTAAAAAAAATGTACAAAAAGGATTGACTTATCGGTCGCGGATATGTCACAATGTTCCTTGAGGACGCAGTCAGGGACGGGGCGGGTCTTTCGGCCTACGCAGAGAGACCGCGGAAAATACATGGCAAGGAGGAGGCAGAGACATGGCACTTTTTGAGGCAAAGACGAAATACGGTCTGGTGCGGGGGCACTCCATGGAGGGATACACGGTCTTCAAGGGCATTCCCTACGCAAAGCCGCCGCTGGGCGAGGGGAGGTTCGCAGCGCCCCAGGAACCGGACAGCTGGGAAGGAATCTATGAGGCGGAGCATTTCGGGAGCGTGGCCATGCAGGTGCCTCTGGATCCGGCATCCTTCTACGGAAAGGAGTTCTATCAGTATCCGGATTATATGCCCGCAAGGAGCGAGGACTGCCTGTACCTGAATATCTGGACGCCGGCCGGGGAGGCGGGGGAGAAGCTGCCCGTGGCCTTCTGGATCCACGGGGGCGCATTCCTGCAGGGCTACAGCCATGAGGTGGAGTTTGACGGGGAGGCTTACTGCCGCCGGGGCGTCGTATTGGTGTCGATCAATTACCGGCTGGGCGTGTTCGGCTTCCTGGCACACCCCTGGCTGGAGGAGGAGCAGGCAGGTAATCCAGAAGGAAGAGTCCCATTGGCAGGACAGGGCGGGCGCAGAATCAGCGGAAACTATGCCCTGTTGGACCAGATTGCGGCCCTGCGCTGGGTGCGCGAGAACATCGCGGCCTTCGGAGGAGACCCGGGGAACATCACGGTATTCGGGCAGTCGGCGGGCTGCATGAGCGTCCAGGCGCTGGTGAGCACGCCCCTGACAGAGGACTGGATCGCAAAGGCCATCTTCCAGAGCGCCTCCGGCTATAAGAGCATGATGGGCACACACACTATGGAAGAGGCGAAGAAGGCAGGGGAGGAGTTCGTGGAGCTTACCGGCGCGGCGGATCTGGAGGAGCTGCGGGCCATTCCCGCCGGGGAGCTGCTGGAGATGCAGAAGGCATTTCTGGAGCGCAGACAGGGGATGGGGCTCTGCTTCGGCCCTACCATCGACCACGCCATACTGGACGGGGATTTCGACACCCTGCTGGAGCGGGGGGAGATGAAGGACATTCCCTATATGATGGGCTCCACGGCACAGGACCTGGGGACTACGCCGCAGATGCGGGAGACCGGGGAGCGGGGCAGACTGTATTACGGATGCGTGGGACTGAGCCACAAGCTGGAGGAGCTGGGCAGGAGACCGGGCTATGTATATTATTTCACGCGGAGCCCGCTGGGGGACGACGCAGGGGCCTTCCATTCCTCGGAGCTGTGGTACATGTTCGGCACCCTGGAGCGAAGCTGGCGGCCCAAGGAAGAGGGGGACTACGCGCTGAGCGGAAGGATGCTGGACGCATGGACGGAGTTCATGAAATGCGGCGATCCGGAGGGCGGGAAAGAGAGGGCCTGGAGGCCCTGCACCAAAGAAGATCCCTATGTACAGATTCTCGATATATGATTTCTGACTGACCGGACATGGAAGGAGAGCTCCGGCCCGTCTGCCCGGGATATCTGGACATAGGACAGGAGAGAGGAGTTTGGAGGATCATGGGACAGACGGAATTACAGAAGAAAGATGTAAAAACATTGACGGAAGGGGCGCCCTGGAAGCTGCTGCTCCTGTTCTCCCTTCCCCTGATGGCGGGGAACATCTTCCAGCAGATGTATACCATGGTGGACACCGCCGTGGTGGGCAAGGTGCTGGGGGTGGATGCGCTGGCCGCGCTGGGGGCGGTGGACTGGCTGAACTGGCTGACCCTGGGGATCATCCAGGGCTTTGCCCAGGGCTTCTCCATCCTGATGGCCCAGAAATTCGGCGCGGGCGAGTACGGGAAGCTGCGGCAGGTCATCACCAATGCCATCGTCCTGGCCGCTGTGTGCGCGGTGTCGCTGACGCTGATCAGCGAAGCGGCAGTGGGAGCGGTGGTGTCTCTGCTCCGGACGCCCCAGGAAATCCGTCCGATTTCCATGGCGTATCTGCGTATCCTGTTCGCGGGGCTGCCGGTGGTCATGGTGTACAACCTGGCGGCGGCTATCCTGCGGGCCCTGGGCAATGGCAGGAAGCCCCTGATCGCCATGGTGATCGCCTCTCTGACCAATATCGTGCTGGACATCCTGTTCGTCATGGGCTTCGGCTGGGGCGTGCAGGGGGCGGCAGTCGCCACATTGATCGCGCAGTGCTTTTCGGCTGCTTACTGTATCCGGCATATCCGCAGGATTGAGGTGCTGCGGCTGGGAAGGGAGGACTGGAAGCTGGAGGGATCCCTCTGCGGCAGGCTCATGACCTTCGGACTGCCCATGGCATTCCAGAACACGGTGATCTCCGTGGGCGGGATGATTGTACAGACCATCGTCAACGGCTTCGGCGTCACGTTCATCGCCGGACTCACCGCCACCAACAAGCTGTACGGAATCCTGGAGGTGGCCGCCACCTCCTACGGCTATGCCATGACCACCTATGCCGGACAGAACCTGGGCGCGGGTAAGATACGCAGGATCCGGAGAGGCATGGGGGTGGGGACGGGAATCGCCATCATCACCTCCGTGGGCATCATGGCTGCCATGCTGGGCTTCGGGAGATGGATCCTGGCCTGGTTCCTGCCTGCGGACGCGGGACAGGGCATGGAGGCGCTGGACATTGCCTATCGCTATCTGTCCATCATGGCGGTATTCCTGCCTGTGCTGTATATCCTCCATGTGACCAGGAGCTGCATCCAGGGGCTGGGGAACACGGTGCTGCCCATGGTCTCCGGGGTGGCCGAATTCGTCATGCGCACAGGGGCAGCATTGCTGCTGCCCCTGTCATTCGGAGAAAACGGTATTCTGTATGCGGAGATCCTGGCCTGGATCGGCGCCGATGTCATCCTGATTCCAAGCTACTTCTATATGGTGCGCAGGCTACCGATGGAAGAGGAGCGCTCCATGGAAGAAGCGCATTCCATGGAAGATTAGTCCAGCATCCTGTCCAGTGTCTCCAGCAGGGTGTTCACATCGATAGGCTTTGCAATGTGGCCGTTCATGCCGCATTTCAGGGCCTCTTTTTTATCCTCCTCGAAAGCGTTGGCGGTCATGGCCAGGATGGGGATGGAGGAGAGCGCCTTGTCCTCCATCTGGCGGATGCGGGTGGCGGCCTCAAAGCCGGTCATCCCGGGCAT
>OFFE01000653.1_pt1 | contig 28439 bp, 19 predicted proteins | sample 1521371 | NCBI WGS metagenome assembly OFFE01 (sample SAMEA3504131, study PRJEB24116) | mouse gut metagenome | biome: mouse gut; feature: mouse-associated habitat; material: faeces | place: Denmark | collected 2011 | reverse complement strand
CCGCCGATGTGGGCATTGCCGGCGGGAAGGGGGAGGGCCTCCTTTTCGCAAAGGGCGTCATTCTGCGGAAGGTGCCCCAGGAGCAGCTGGTGGACGCGCTGATGGAGGAGATCGACAAGCTGTGATTCAGATGAAGAAGGACGTGGAGAATGTCGCAGAAGATACCATTTTTTGAACTCTTTTCCACTCTGCCCCTGGACCGGGAGACCCGTGTGGCTCTGGACGGGGCCTACCTCACCGCTGCGGAGGTGGATCGAGGGCGGAGGACCATGCACATAGCCCTCACAGTCCGCGCCGACATGGGGGAGCGGATGAGCCAGCTCTCCGCCGCTGTGACCCAGGCCTACGGACTGGAGGACGTGTCGATCATTCAGACCGTCTCCGCACCCCAGGCGCCAGCGGGAGGGAAGGGGCCCTCCGCCGGCGGGGAGGTCATCATGGGCAGCGCCATCCGGGGAGCGGTCCAGCCCATGGCCGGGCTCAACCCCAAGATGGGCAGCGTGGTGGTGGCGGGGAAGGTGTTCGCCTCCGACCTGCGGGAGACCCGGCGGCCGGGGGTCTATTTTATGAGCTTTGACATGACCGACCTGAGCGCCTCGGTGCGGGTGTGCAAGGTCATGGACAAGGAGGAGCTCTCCAAGCTGAAAAAGGACATCAAGCCGGGGATGTGGCTGAAGGTCCAGGGCTATGTGAAGCTGGACCGTGACGGCACGGACGTGGTCATCAGCCCCGTACATATCGTCACCTACTCCCACGAGACCCGCCAAGACCGGGCGGAGGTGAAGCGGGTGGAGCTCCACGCCCACACCACCTTCTCCAACATGGACGCCCTCTCGTCCCTCAGCCCCAAGGCCGGTCCGGACGGGAATCTGGTCAAGCGGGCGGAGGCCTGGGGCCACCCGGCTATCGCCATCACGGACCACGGCGTGGTCCAGGGGTTCCCCGACGCATGGCACTCCGCCAGGGACATCAAAATCATCTACGGCATGGAGGGCTACTTTGTCAACAACTTAGACGACCGCATCGCCGTCCATGGGGACCGGGACGCGTCCTTTGACGACGAGTACGTGGCCTTTGACATCGAGACCAGCGGCCTGAAGGTGACCCAAGAGGCCATCACCGAGATCGGCGCGGTGATTATCCGGAAGGGGGAGATCGTCGACCGCTTCCAGACCTTCGTGGACCCGGGCCGCCACCTGACCCCGGAGATCATCGCCCTCACCGGCATCACCGACCGGATGCTCCAGGGCGCGCCCAAGCCAGCCAAGGCCCTGGCGGATTTTCTGGCCTTTGTGGGGGACCGGCCTCTGGTGGCCCACAATGCGGAATTTGACATCGGCTTCATCCGGGCCGGGTGCCGGGCCGCGGGGCTGCCCTTTGACCCCACCTATGTGGACACGCTGATTCTGGCCCAGAACCTGCTGCCGGAGCTGCACAAGTTCAAGCTGGACATTGTGGCCGAGCACCTGAGGCTTCCCGCCTTCCAGCACCACCGGGCCAGCGACGACGCCGCCACCTGTGGCCTCTTCCTGCCCCACTTCTTCAAGAAGCTGGAGGAGAAGCTGGACGTCCACTCCCTCCAGGCCATCAATCCCGCCATGCCCGAGCTGCGCAGGCAGGGGACCGCCAGCCGGAGGCCCCGGCACATCATCCTGCTGGCGAAAAACAAGGTGGGTCTGAAAAATCTTTACCAGCTGGTGAGCGCGTCCAACCTCAAGTACTTCAAGCGCAACCCCATCATCCCCAAGCATGAGCTCGTCGCCCACCGGGAGGGGTTGATCGTGGGCGCGGCCTGTGAGGCAGGGGAGCTGTTCCAGGCGGTGATCGAGTACAAGGACTGGGCGGAGCTGAAGCGGATCGCCTCCTTCTACGACTATCTGGAGATCCAGCCCCTGTGCAACAACGCCTTCATGCTCCGGGACGGCAAGGCCAAGGACGAGGAGGAGCTGCGGGAGTTCAACCGCACCGTGGTCCGGCTGGGGGAGGAGCTGGGCAAGCCGGTGTGCGCCACCGGAGACGTTCACTTCCTGGACCCGGAGGACGAGATCTATCGCCACATCCTCCTGGACACCAAGAAGTTTGCCGACTGCGACGCCCCCATGCCCATCTACTTCCGCACCACCGACGAGATGCTGGAGGAGTTTGCCTACCTGGGGCCGGAGAAGGCCATGGAGGTGGTGGTCACCAACACACGGGCTATTGCGGACCAGGTGGAGACCTTTGACCTGCTGCCCAAGGGGAAGCTGTTCCCGCCCCGGCTGGAGAACTCGGAGGAGGATCTGAACCGGCTGGTGTGGGACAAGGTCCACGAGCTCTACGGGGAGGACCCGCCGGAGCTCATCGTGGACCGGCTGAACGTGGAGCTGGGGGGCATTCTGGGCAAGTACGACGTGGTGTACATGTCCGCCCAGAAGCTGGTCCAGCGGTCCCTGGAAAACGGCTATCTGGTGGGCTCCCGGGGATCCGTGGGGTCCAGTCTGGTGGCCTACATGTCCGGCATCACCGAGGTCAACGCCCTGCCGCCCCACTACCGCTGTCCCAAGTGCAGGAACAGTGAGTTCATCACCGACGGCTCCTTCGGCTGCGGGGCGGACATGCCGGACAAGGACTGCCCCCTGTGCGGGACCCGGTATGTGAAGGACGGCTTTGACATCCCTTTTGAGACCTTCCTGGGCTTTGGCGGCGGCAAGGTGCCGGATATTGACCTGAACTTCTCCGGCGAGTACCAGGCCCGGGCCCACCGCCACGCCATTGAGATGTTCGGGGAGACCCAGGTGTTCCGGGCCGGCACCATCGGCACCGTGGCGGAGAAAACCGCCTACGGGTACGTGAAGAAGTACCTGGAGGCCCGGGGCCTCGCGCCGGGCCACGCGGAGGAGAGCCGGCTGGCCCTGGGCTGCGTGGGGGTGAAGCGCACCACCGGCCAGCACCCGGGGGGACTGGTGGTGGTGCCGGACGATCTGGACGTGGAGGACTTCTGCCCGGTCCAGCACCCGGCGGATGCGGCGGACAGCGACATCATCACCACCCACTTTGAATACCACTGCATGGAGGACAACCTCCTGAAGCTGGACATGCTGGGTCACGACGACCCCTCCATGGTCCGGATGCTGGAGGACCTCACCGGGGTCAACGCCCGGGAGATCCCCTTAGACGACCAGGACACCATGAGCCTCTTCACCTCCAGCCGGGCCCTGGGCTTTGAGGATGACGAGCTGCTGGGCCCCACCGGGGCCGTGGCCATCCCGGAGTTCAACACCAAGTTCACCCGGCAGATGCTGGTGGACACCCAGCCCAAGGACTTCAACACCCTGCTGCGCCTGTCCGGCTTCTCCCACGGCACCGACGTGTGGCTGGGCAACGCCAAGGACCTGATTACCAGCGGCACGGCCACGGTTCTGGAGACGGTGGGGTGCCGCGACGACATCATGCTCTACCTCATCTCCAAGGGTCTGGACCCCAAGATGAGCTTCAAGATCATGGAGTCGGTGCGAAAGGGCAAGGTGAAGAAAGGGGGCTTTGAGGAGGGCTGGAAGGAGGCCATGGAGGAGCACGACGTGCCGGCGTGGTACATCGACTCCCTGGCCAAGATCGGCTATCTGTTCCCCAAGGCCCACGCAGTGGCCTACGTGATGATGGCTTTCCGCATCGCCTGGTTCAAGGTCCACCGGCCCCTGGCCTTCTATGCCACCTTCTTCTCCATCCGCGCCAAGGCCTTTGACGCGGAGTACTGCTGCGCGGGCCTGGACGCGGTGAAGCGGAAGCTGCTGGAGATCTGGAACAACAAGGACGCCTCGGCGGTGGAGCAGGATCTGGCGGTGACCCTGGAGGTGTGCTACGAATTCTACCTCCGGGGGTTCCGGTTTGAGCCCATCAGCATCTACGAGTCCCAGGCCACCCGGTTTGCGGTGAAGGGGGACGACGCTCTCATTCCCCCCTTCACCGCCGTGCGGGGCCTGGGGGAGACGGCGGCGGCGGACACGGTGGAGAAGCGGCAGGGGAAGGAGTTCATCTCTATTGAGGAGTTTTCCCTGTGCTGCAATAAGCTCTCCAAGACCCACATTGACCAGCTCAAGGCCCTGGGGGCCTTCGCGGGCATGGCGGACACCAGTCAGATCACGCTGTTTTAGCGCCTTGCGCATACAGGTCAGGACAAACAAAACCACACGATCTTTTACGGATCGTGTGGTTTTGTATTCATTGAAATTTTGTTGCAGTAGGCAGAAATCTGTGTAGGGGCGAGCATTGCTCGCCCGTTTTCTCACGAAGGCCTCCAGCGGCACCATTCGGCGGCCGCAGTCGCGTCCTTCTGATGGAAACGCGGCGGTATATGTTACATGCGGGCGAGCAATGCTCGCCCCTACATGGGATTAATCTTTTCACAAAATTATTCTCCGTACCTAGAGGTCATATTTCTTGTAGTAATCCTGAAGGAGTTCCCGCTCTGTACAGCACAGAGCCTTGCAAAAACAGGCCAGCTCAAAGTCGGTGACAACCCGCTTGTTGTTTTCAATGCTGCTGATGGCCTGCTGATCAATATTTGTGCCCAATATCTGCATCTGTGCCGCCAGCTCACTCTGAGAAAGATTACGGCGGACGCGCATGAGCTGTAATTGCATATGGATAAGATTTTTCTTTCCCTTGAATCGCATTACACGCATCACAATTCCCTGATCTTTACCCTTCATGTTGATAAATATCTGCATTATATATTTTACCATTTAGGGGACAATTTGCGTAGACTCTGATAGCATACAAAACATAAGCTAAAAAGCTGCAACACAAAAGAGCGGGAGCCTCTGCATAAAATAATCATTGACAAAACCCCGTTTTCCAGCTATACTACCCTCTGACAACGCGATGACGGGAAGAAGTAGCGCCGTTTTGCCCTGCAAAGAGAGCCCCTGGCGGGTGAGAAGGGGAGAGGGAGGCGGCGGGAATACATCCCTGAGCAGCGGACTGAGGGCAGTACCTGCCGTAGGCTCCGCCGGGTGCGCCCGATACAGCGCGAAAGTCCGGCAGGACTTTCTGAGGCCGCGCCCCGCGAGGGGGCGGCGAATCAGAGGTGGTACAGCGACATGATCGCCCTCTGTTCCATATCCCGCCTAAGCGGGGAAGGACAGGGGGTGTTTTTCTATGCAGCAATGGTCCGCGGAAAATATCATGTACCCACGATAGAGCGGGCCGAAGGCGGCTAAAGTTTTCTTTTGCTTCTTTTCTTTTTCAAAAGAAAAGAAGAGAAAAACAAAGGAGTTAAAAAAATGCAGTTATACGAGGAGTTGGTGGCCCGGGGGCTGATTGCCCAGGTCACCGATGAAGACGAGATACGAGAGATGATTAACGCGGGCAAGGCCACCTTCTACATTGGCTTTGACTGCACCGCCGACAGTCTGACCGCCGGCCACTTCATGGCGCTGACGCTGATGAAGCGTCTGCAAATGGCGGCCCATTGCCCTTATCGGCGGCGGCACAACCATGATCGGGGACCCCTCCGGCCGCACGGACATGAGAAAGATGCTCACCAAGGAGGACATTGACCACAACGCCGCCTGCTTCAAAAAGCAGATGGAGCGTTTTATTGAGTTTGGCGAGGGCAAGGCCCAGATGGTGAACAACGCGGACTGGCTGCTGGGCCTGAACTATGTGGAACTTCTGCGGGAGGTGGGGGCCTGCTTCTCTGTGAACAACATGCTGCGGGCGGAGTGCTACAAGCAGCGCATGGAGAAGGGGCTGAGCTTCCTGGAGTTCAACTATATGATTATGCAGTCCTACGACTTCTACCACCTGTTCCAGCACTACGGCTGCAACATGCAGTTCGGCGGCAACGATCAGTGGAGCAACATGCTGGGCGGCACGGAGCTCATCCGCCGCAAGCTGGGTAAGGACGCCCACTGCATGACCATCACTCTGCTCACCGACTCCCAGGGCAACAAGATGGGCAAGACCGCCGGAAACGCCGTGTGGCTGGATCCCAACAAGACCAGCCCCTACGATTTCTACCAGTACTGGCGGAACGTGGAGGACAACGACGTGATGAAGTGCGTTCGTATGCTCACGTTCCTGCCCATAGAGCAGATCCGGGAGATGGACGGCTGGCAGGGGAGCCAGCTCAATCAGGCCAAGGAGATTCTTGCCTGGGAGCTGACCAGTCTGGTTCACGGCCAGGAGGAGGCGGACAAAGCCCAAGCGGCGGCCCGCGCCCTCTTCGGCGGCGGTGGGGACAAGGCCAGCATGCCCTCCACGGAGCTGGCGGCGGAGCAGTTTGAGGATGGACAGATCGGCGTTCTGAATCTGCTGGTGGCCTGCGGCCTTGCGCCCTCGAAGGGCGAGGCCCGCCGGCTGGTTCAGCAGGGCGGCGTGTCGGTGAACGACGAGAAGGTGGCGGATGTCAACGCCGTGCTGGCCCAGGAGCTGTTTGCCGGCGAGGGCGTGATTATCAAGAAGGGGAAAAAGGTGTTCCACCGGGCGGCGTTGAAGTAGGGCCGCAGCAGATTGCATGTCGCACAGATGAGAAAGAGCCCCACGGCGGATTTCGCCGTGGGGCATTCTTGTGGTCGGGTTACTTGTCAAAGGAGGGATTGGTGAAGTAGACGTTCTTCTGGCCAAGGCGGTCCTTGGCCAGACGGAGACCTTCACCGAAGTTATCAATTTAAGTAACGGGCATTCAGCCCTAGAGCCGCAAGGGATTTGAGACTTTTTCAGTGGGCAGGAAAAAGTGCGGACAAGTCCCTATTTCTGGTTATTTGTCCCGCACCACGCCGCGATCTCTCCTATCAACTCCAACGGGAGCGGCTTGCTGTAGGGAAGCTGAATAGCGCCTTTGCTGGTTTTGTAGTCCGTCAACTGATCGGCAAACACCTCCACAGCCTCCGGGCCAGGGTAAAGGCCGATGTGCCGTTTGAAAGCGGCGAACTGAATCAGGTTACGGCCTTTCCAATAGGTGGGCATACTCCAGGAGATCTTTTCCTTGGCCTCCGGGATGCTGCCTTTAATGGCGTCATTGACTTGGCGCAGATAAGGCTGCACCTCTTCCGGCTGGCTGAGGATGTATTCTTCGATTGTCTCCGGCGCTTTCCCACAGTAATGATCCTGCTCTTTTCTGCGAAATGACCGGCCGCATTGGGGGCATACCCACATGGCTGGTTCCTCCTGTTTCCGCAGAATCTTTTCCATAGGCTTGCCCTTGGCAAGCTCGTCGATGAGCTTATCCAAGTACCGGATTTCTCGCATAAGAGGGTCTTCGATTTCCTCCACCCGTATGCCGCAGACCGCACCCTTTATCAGCGTCCGATTGGGATTGGGGGCGGGTGCGTTGCGGAAAAAGTCTCCGTAGCAGACCGAGGATGTAAGGGCCTTTTCCAAACTTTCTGTATTGTATCCTGTCAGCCAACAGATAACTTCATCAACCTCCGTTTGTGTACGCCCCTTCTTGACTGCCTTATTCAAAAGAAGTTCGTAGACTTTCCCAAAATCCATTTGGAATACTTTTTCATTGGTCATATGATTGGATGTCCTCTTTTTTCTCTAAAGTATAGCCATAGCCGCTAGTATAGCAGCTAAAGCAGTTCCCTTGTTTTTTTCGCCAGATATAGCGGAAGATTGGTAATATACCCATCCTTCCGGTAGCCACGCTTAGAGAATCGCAGAGCGTGTTCCGGCTGCTTTTCAGCAATATACCGCTTGAAGGAAGGGGCTGATTTGTCCTCGCCGCCCTTGGCCTCAATGGGGATGATCTCTGTTCCGTATTGCACCACAAAATCAATCTCACCGTTTTTGTCGGAGTAGTAGCGGGGTTCTACCTCGAACTGGCCTCGGAGCTGCTGCAAAACAAAATTCTCGGTCAGGGGGCCTTTGAATTGGTAATCGCTTTTCAACAGAATTGCGCTGTTGTCGATCCCCGCCATCTGCTTGAGCAGGCCGGTGTCAAAGACAAAGAGCTTGAACTGATCCAGCTTGTCAAAAGCGGCAAGAGGATGCTCCAGCTTGGAGATATTGTAGACCCGGTTCAGCATCCCGGCAGAAACGAGCCATTCTATCGCTTCCTCAAAGTCTCTGGCCCGTCCTCCTTCCCGGACAGCACCGTACATGAATTTCTCATTGGCTTTTGCAAGCTGGGAGACGATGCTGCGGAAAACCATCAGAATGCGGCCGCTGTTGACCTTGCCGTTGTGCTTGGAGAAGTCGTTCTCATATATCTCAATCAGCTCCCGCTGGATCTGAGCCACCTTAGCCGGGTCTTTGTATTTTATCCATAAGGCCACGCACTCCGGCATCCCGCCAATGATGAAGTAGTTATTGCAGGCTTCCATCAGACGGCGGTGGAAAATCTCCTCAATAGGCTGCTCCTTCTGGATGCCGCAGTAGAACTCATACAGGGAAGGCTCCACAGCCGCCAGAAATTCATCGAAGGTAAGAGGGGAGAGGTCCAGCAGGTTCACCATGCCCACCGGGTAGGACTTTGGCTGGGCCAGCAGCGTCCCCAGGAGACTGCCGGCCGAAATGATGTGGTACTTGTTGGCCTTCTCCTTGAAGTATTTCAGCGCGTTGAGGGCGGTGGGACATTCCTGTATCTCATCAAAAATCACCAAAGTCTCACCGGGCAGAATTTTCTCTCCGGCAATCAGGGAGAGCAATTCTATGATCCGCTGGGGGTTCTTGTTGACCTCAAAAATAGATTTCAGTTCGTCTTCTTCATCGAAGTTGAAGTAAACGGAGTGCTCGTAGCAGCTTTGTCCGAACTCTTTCATCAGCCAGGTCTTGCCAACCTGACGTGCGCCTTTGAGTACCATAGGCTTGCGGTCTTCGCTGTGCTGCCACTTGATTAGCGCGTCTAAAGCGTTTCGCTTCATCACATCACCAGCCCTTCTTGTGTGAGATCAAAGATAGTATAACACATTTTTCCGAGAGATACAACGAGAGGTTTACACATTTTTCCCCGTCAACCAGTCCTCGATTCTGATTGCGGGGATACCCTCATAAATTCTACATCATCGGCATAAGCCTTCCTTTGAACCACTCGCCTATCGAGTGGTTTTTGTTAGACAATAAGGTCAGCACCCGATTATGGGCGCTGACCTTACTCATTTCATCTGATATGCGCCCGAATCCAGGCTAACAAATCCTGCTCATCTGCACTGCCATCGGCAATAGCGATAAACATATCCGCCAACTCACCCTTTTGCAATTCCAGATGGTAGCTGTTCCACTTCAATAGGAGTTGTGTCAGCATGGCACCGATCCGCTTATTTCCATCTATAAAGGCATGGTTAGCCGCCAATCCATATCCAAGACGGGCGATTTTTTCAATATCTGAAGGGAAAAGATCCTCTCCCGCGAAAGATTGAAGTGGCGCGGCAAGAGCTGCTTCCAAACTGGCGCGATCTCGGAGACCGTCTATCCCACCGGTGGCCTGAATAATTCGACCGTGGATCAGAATAACGTCCTCCACCTCTATCCAAATCATTCTGCCATCCTCTTATAATCTGACGCAAAATCAGCCAATAACTGGTCGGTATCTGCCAGCATTGACTCCTTAGACACAAGAGCATCTGGCTCTTGAATTGTTACAGCGAATGGCATTCCCTTTGCGCGTACAAAGGCATTGGCAAAAATATTGAAAGCAGTGGACGTTGTCATTCCCAGCTTGGCACAGATAGCGGCCATCTCTGCTTTCACATCGGAATCCATGCGGAATGTCATGTTGGTATCCATACCATCGCCTCCTCGCACGACAATTATAGTACATACTGTGTGCAAAGTCAAGTTCAATTCAGTGTTATCTATTTTATACGCGCCAGGGCATTTTGTTTGCAAGCCAAGGAAATTACGGCAGCACCACACAAAGACCGCCCGAGCACACCTGCTTTACACATTTTTCCCCGTCAGCCAGCCTTCGATTCTTATCGCAGGAATGCCCTCATAATTCCCTCGGAAAGAGCCTTCTTTATACAGAACCAGCTTCGGGTAGTTGTCCCTGACCTCCAGCAGCGAACCAAACTCCCGCTGGATAGTGGCTTCATCACTGAGCAGATAGCAGACCTGAACATACAGCTTGTCACCCTGTTTCTCACCTACAAAGTCGATCTCCTTTGTCCCGACACGCCCGACACAGACCTTATATCCCCGTCGAAGCAATTCCAAGCTTACGATGTTTTCCAGCACGATTTCCACGTTTTGCAGGTTTGCCCCGATGACCGCCTCCCGCAACCCGTGATCTGCCACATAGTATTTCTCGTTGACTTTCAGTACCTTCTTGCCGTTGATGTCCTGGATCTTAAGACGGTACAGGAGGTAGGCTTCCTCACAGGCTTTCAGATAGTTCAGGATCGTTTCGGGAGCTACGGTGCGGTTCTCCGCCTTGAAGTATTTGGAGATGCTGGTGGCTGAAAAGCTCCTGCCTACGTTGGACAGGGCATAGGCGATGATACGCTCCAGGAGGCCAACGTCCCGGATGTTGTTACGCTTGACAATATCCTTCAGTACTACCGAGTTGAAGATGTCCTGGAGATAGTTTTTGCTGATCTCCGGCTTGAAATTGATGTTGGACAGAAAGGGCATACCGCCGTATTGGATATACTGGTCGAAGGTCAAGGTAGGGTCAGCCATCTGAAACTCTGTAAAGGAAAAAGGGTATACAACAAAGGAGATATACCGCCCGGCAATATAGGTCGCCAGTTCACCAGACAGCAACCGGGAGTTGGAGCCGGTGATGTAGATGTCCGCATGGAATTTCACCCGCAGGGAGTTGACCGCATTCTCCCAACCCTGCACTTCCTGTATCTCGTCAAAGAACAGGTAGAATTGCTCTTTGTTGTCGCCAATTTTCTCGCATACATAGTCGTGGAGAGCGTTGTACTCGCAAAGTCGCTGGTTGCCCAAGTCCTCAAAGTTCAGGACGATCGTGTTGGGGCTGCCTATCTCGTCACGAATTTGTTCCAGCAGAACGCTTTTACCGCCGCGCCGGATACCAGTCAATACCTTGATGATGTCCTTGCCGATGAAGGGACGGATTTTTGCTAGATAGTTCTCTCGAATGACCATGGCTGTCAGCTCCTTTCTTATAATAGGATAACACATAGTATGTCTTTCGGCCAATTAGATTTTTGGATTATATCAGATATAACTTATAAAAGCAGAAGGAGTGCTAACCGGCACTCCTTCATTCGTCATCGGGAACGTACTCCGCAATATCTTCCAAGCGGCAGTCCAGCACCGCATACAGTAAAGTATGGATCCACTGATCGATGGATTACTGTTCCATGCTTTTTGTAGCCCTTGACAAAGAATATCTGGGCTATGGGACTTTTGGACACACGTTTTCGGCCGGACGGATTACAATCTGCTGTTGACCTTTGTTGGATTTCTTGTTTTATCGGCAACATTGGGAGCCCCCCGGCATTTTCGCAAATGTTGCAGCAGCTCGTCTCCAGGCACGAAGTCCTGGCCGGCGTTGCCGCCAGCCAGGTGATCAGTAATGTTCCAGCTGCGCTACTGTTGTCCGGGTTTACGGAAAACTTGTCCGCACTGATCATCGGCGTCAATCTTGGCGGGCTTGGGACGTTGATCGCGTCTATGGCAAGTTTGATATCCTACAAGCTCATTGCGCGGGAAGAAAGTCAGGTCAAAGGGGCGTATTTCCGGTATTTTACGGTGGCGAATGTCTGCTTTCTTGTGGTCCTGTTGGTGTTTGCACTGATTCTTGAAGCACAAATTTGACGAAATAGATTGAAAAACAGCAGCCGCTATGGTAGTATATACTTAGTTTTTTATATCAACACCTGAAACGACTATTGCGAACGGCAAAAACAGATGGCGTAGTAGATGATTGGGGTTACATACAAAACTATTGAGAACACTGGAAGAAGCTAACGAACATGGTCAGACAAATACCATTTACAAAATATGAAGCGGCTCTACTTTTAGATGCCTATCTAAAAGTACTATCTGGCGAACTATCCCGGGTGGATTCTGTCAAAAACTGCTCTCAATTGTTGCGATTAATGGCAGTCAACGAAGGAATTGAAATTGATGAAACATACAGAAATGTGAATGGCATTTCATTTCAAATGGCAAGTATGGAGTCCGCCTATCAAGGAAAAACAATCATGAAACCTGCAACTCAGCTATTCACAGAAACTGTTCAACTTTTTCGGGATAATAATAAAGAATATCATAATTTGTTGAACAAGGCAAAAGATATGGCTACTGAAAAACGAGATGGTGAAGCTACGGCGCTCCAAATGTGTGAACTATGCACGACTAACCCGGCTGAGCACCAAATGATTTTGGAGGAGACGAATCGAATGACTGGAACACCGTCCAAGTCTGTTGAGGACGCCTTCTTTATGTATGCAAAAGACAAAACCGGATTTCCACCCAAAATGCTGGTTGACTATTTGCAAAAAGCAGCTGATTACTGCCATCTCAAACAGTCTCTCTTGGGCATGACTGATGCCAAAGCTGTCCATAACATACAGAAAAAGGTTGCCGAGGGAAAACTTTTACGGTTCCGTTTTGGAAAAAATGCGCAGGCCATTCGTAGTGTCACACAGCTCTATTATGCCTTTATCAAAAGTTATTGTGAGCCTAAGGAAGATGCCATCACTCAGACAGCTCCTCTGATGAAGGATGCTGTTGTGGAACAGGCTGCTTCTGACGCAGTCGAACAGGCAACTGCGGAAAACGTACCCATTATTTCTGTGGAAGAGGTCGGCGCTCTTGATGAAATCGTCGAAACAGCGGAGGGCTCAGCTCTCCAGGGGGAAACAACCAGTGTACCGGCAAATGATCAGTCTCTGGTTGATTTCAGCCAGGATGGTACATATTTGTTCACCAAGCCGGTCTCTTACACCTACAAGGGCGAGGTATACCCTGCAAAGTCCTGGAATCGGATTTATGTGGAGATTTGCGGACTTCTCTTTGCTGATTATCGCGATGCTTTTATGGGCATCATGAACGAGGATATTCCTGGATACAACACTCTGGCTTTTGCCGATGAGCGGAATTACCGGCGTATGCGAGTGCCGAAAAGTTTTGCCCCTGGCTATTATCTTGAGTCCAACCTGGATGCCACTACCATCGTCCGCAAAATACGTGGACTACATCAGTTGTTCGGGCTTGGAGACAAGTTGAGGATCTCATATAGAAGTGAGGACGGGGGGGGCGAAACATCAGAAAAAGCGCCAAACAAAGAATGGATTATCGTGCAGTTGAAAGCGCGGGGACTCACCTATCAGGACAAACGGAACTGGGGTGGATGTCTCTGGATTGTTGGCGATCATGGGCTGGATGCGTTTATTCAGGAATGTAGGATAAAAGGCTATAAACTGTCTTACAAAGCAGATGGCTGCAAAACCTATCCCAATCGCCCCGTATGGTGGACGAAGGATCATCCAAAGCAGCCCATCAAAGCAACACCTGTCATTCCAACTGGCGAAGGTCAAATTTCCTTGGACGCTTTCAAGCAGTTCCTGATCCAGGAAAAGGGCCTTGCGGATAGGACTGCTGGCAACTATTCGACCTCCATTCGGATGATTGAAGCGTATATCCAGCGCAATCATCTGGATTTCTCACTGTTGAATGCAGACGCAACTGGTGCCCAGAAAATTTTTGACTTTCTTATGGCGCGACCGGACTTTGAACAAATCAACATCCAACGTCACCGCCAGTTTAGTGCGGCCTTAGTTCAATTTGTCATTTTCCTTCGTCAAGACGGAAGCATAGCCCATGGAGGAGAGCAGAAGCTGACAGGGAAAAAAACAATCATTGAAACCGTCTTTGATGTCCTTCGTCAAGCAGGAAAACCTATGACAGTTTCAGAAATTTATCAGGCGATTATCCGGGACAATCTCTACCCCTTTGGCGCACAGAACCCGCAGTCGGTTGTGTATAGCAAAGTTTCGCTTGCATACAGGCAAACCGATACCCGCATCAGAGAAGGAAGAGATGTACTGATTCGCGCAGAGAAAGACGGTCGAAGGGTATTTCAGGTCATGTCCGCCAAAGAAGCAGCTGCATTCCTTGAAAATCAGCAAAGGAAATCTGAGCTGGAGACCGCATCACCATGGGTGGAATACGAGGCCGTTCTCAAGCAGGCCTTCCCTAAGGGATTTCAAAAGGAATCTGTCTTGGACATGAAGAAACTGCGGAAACGCTGGGCGGAGATTCACGGAGAAGAGCTGAGGGACTCTAACGAAATCGTTCGCCTACAGCTGACAGCGCACTGCGTGGATACTGGCAAGCGATGGTATCTGGCGGAACTTCTGCTGTCCGATGAAGATCGGTGGACAGTTCTACAGTACATCGAACGTGTGCTCAACAGCGGAAAGCCGGTGCTCTACTATTCTTCCATCTATGCCGCGCTGGAGCATCAGCTGGAAAGCGCGGTGCTGACGGAAGATTTGCTGGTCAGTTATCTGCTGGCGACTTGCCAGGATCGGTATATCCTCCGGGAACACTATTTGACCAACGACCGCCACGCGCAGGTGAATCTTCCTGAAGAAATTACGGACGTGATGCTAGCTTACGGTCGTCCCATTCATACAGATGAGCTGAAACAGGCGCTGCATCATTTCCCGCCAAATCAGGTGGAGCGAGAGCTTCACATTCATTCGGAGTTCATCATGGATGCTTTCCACACGTACTTCCATGAATCTATGGCGGACCTGACAGCTCAGGAGCTGGATCAGATTGCTGCATTTATCCAGGAAGAGCTGGATAATCAGGGGTATATGATTGGCGATTGGATTCAGCGAAAGCTGGTTCAGTTATATCCAGAAACTGCCGAGCGCCTCAGTTTCCTGACGCCCTTGGGGGTGCGCGGCGCAGTGGCTTATAAGCTGCGGAATCGCTTTACGTTCTCAGGCCCGGTGATCACACTCAAGGGCAACACAATGAGCATGACCGACATCTTTGCCATGTTCTGTCAGCGCCATGCGCCGTTTACACTGGATGAATTAACGGCCTTTGCCAAGGAATGCGATTCGACCATCTATATGGACACGGTTCACAGGAACTGCGCCCGTGTCAGCGAGACAGAGTTCGTTGAGACAGGAGCCGTGCGCTGGGACATTCCCCGTGTGGATGCTGCCATCGCGTTGCACTGTCCGGGAAAGTATGTATCACTGAAGAACATTCAGTATTTCGATGCGTTCCCCTACGTGGGGTACTCGTGGAATAGTTACCTGCTGGAGCAGTATGTGGCCACCGTAAGCAAGAATTTCACGCTGATGCACTCTAGCTATGCCAAGAACAATGTCTCAGGCGCTATCGTACGCCGGGATGCAGGGCTTGATTTCTTTGACGATGTTCTGGCAGACATTCTGGCTAACGCTCCAGTGGATTTGGAGAAAGATCCATGCCTAGAGCATCTGGCCAATGCGGGCTATATCACCAGGAAGAAGCTTTCCAGCATCAACGAAATTATTACGAGAGCCAAAATGCTGCGCTCTCAGAAAGGATGAGTGTCTATGTATTCCTACGAATGGGATGCTGAGACTGGCGGATATGTGCTGAACAGTACGCCACTGCCGTTCAGCAAAGAGCCGCGACCGGTGTACTATCGGGAGATGGATTTGCTTGGCTTTGATAAGTATTGGGATTATGAAAAAGATGACACTTATCCTTATATGTGGGCGGAGACAAATAAGTATTGGTACCGCGGAGAATTAGTAGCGCAATTAAAAGGAGGCACTCTATTTCAGACTCCTGAATTGATACCAGATGAGAATGCAAGAAGAAACATTGTACGCTTTGTTCCTGTAGACATTGCGAAAATGGTATCGCGCAATAGCAGTATTCTTGATAGCCTTACGGCGGAGACAATCAAGAATACATATAATACATACATTGGATACAAAGACAAAGTTGATTTGTTTTATGTGGCTTTTAGCGGAGGTAAGGACAGTGTTGTAGCCCTTGACATCGTTCAGAGAGCTATACCACATGACGATTTCTTGGTGCTGTTCGGAGATACGCAAATGGAGTTCTCTGACACTTATGATGTAATTGAGCAAACGAGAAAACAGTGCGAAGAGAAAGGTATCCGGTTCTTAGTAGCCAGATCAAAGCTTGAGCCTGGATATACGTGGGATAGAATAGGCCCTCCTGCGCAAAAGATGAGGTGGTGCTGTAGCGTTCATAAAACTGCACCACAGATTATTCGACTACGCAAATACATGAGGAATCCTCATTTCCGTGGAATGGCAATGATGGGAGTTAGAGGCGACGAAAGCATAGCGCGCAGTAAATACGATGTCGTAAATCTCGGAACAAAGCATAAAGGTCAGTATGATTATTATCCAATCCTGCGATGGAATTCAGCAGAATTGTTTCTCTATATATATCAGCAAGGGCTAATCATTAACAGAACCTATCTTCTGGGAAATAACAGAGCTGGTTGTCTTGTTTGCCCAATGGCATCAAAAAAAGGCTCTTGGGTCAGAGAACAGCTTTACGGCGATAGCCCAGATGCGAAGCATTCAACCAAATTCTTTAATGACCTAATCGTTAAAAAATCAGTTGCCAGTACTATGCTGCCAGCTGCACAACGTGAATTCATGGAGTTTGAGGGCTGGAAGTCCAGACATGATGCACGAAAGCTGAGTGCGCCGGATTTGGTGTACGACGATGAAATGCTATCCGGAGTACAGATTATTCGCATCAAGCGAATATCAACGAATTGGAGAGAGTGGATTAAGACCATCGGGGAAATAACGTATCAAGAGCCAAGAACGGTGCGCATCCATTTCGGAACTGAGTGGTTTACAGCGAGCTATGAAGAAAAAGATGAGGGACTGGAATTCCGAATCAAAACCAGCAATACAAAGGACGAAATTCTATTTATTGCAGCATTAAAGAATATCTTGCGAAAATCAGCCTATTGTATTGGCTGCCAAGTATGCGAAGCAAATTGTCCAAATGGCTTTATAAGTTTTGAGAATGGTGATGTACATATCGATGATCGGTGTGTACATTGTCTAATGTGCCACAAGGTTTCATCTTCAAGCTGCTGGGTAGCTGAATCACACAAAATGCCAAAGGAGAAGAGTACGATGACTACAAGTATCGATCGATATAAAACGCTTGGCGTTCAGTTTTCTTGGGTGAGGGATTACTTTGAGAAAAAGAACGATTTCTGGGATAATAATAATTTGGGAACGATGATGTTAAGCCCACTTAAAGCGTTTTTAGCTGATACCGGAGTAAGTCGAAAGGGAAAGATTACTGCTTTTGGCGAGCTTGTTGACACAATCGGCATTGATAGTGAAACTGCTTGGGCGCTAATGCTTTGTAACGCGGCCTATACTTCTGAAATTAATTGGTGGGTCAAGAATATCTCTTTCAACCGCCCCTATACCCCTGCGGAAATTATGGCGCTTTTGATGGATGATGTGTCCTCAGAAAAATCCCGGAAAAACGTTGTTTCCGCCATTAAAAATCTGTGTAGCAGCAATCCAATATTGGGGGACCGGATTGGCCTTGGTCATTGTAACAGCGAACAAAAGGGACGAGTAACTCATCTTCTTGATATCACTAGGACTACTTGGTCTGCTCCCGATCCCCTCGTCATCCTTTACTCCCTCTATAAGTTTGCGGAAGCCTGCGAGGGATACTATCAGTTTACCCTTACCACGCTGATAGACGATACCGTCGAACGCAGCGGCATCAGCCCTACAGAAATTTTCGGTTTAGGCACCGAGACCATGGAAAGGCTGCTCAACGGCCTATCCATCAATCACCCGGAATTTATCAACTGCTCCTTCAAAATGGATCTGGACAGCATTACTCTGCGGCCCGGCAAGACCTCAGATGACGTGCTGGAACTTTTCAAAGCATAACATAGGAGGAATCGGTCATGGCCGAGTTGTATAGAGACTACTTTGACATAGACCCGGAGTTTTTCCCTGCCGTCAACGCCAGCGTCATCGAACAGCACCCCAACCTCTGGGAAAAGTTCTATCCACACGAGACGTTTGTCAAACTCATGCGGGATCTGATCAGCTGCGTCGGTCGCTTGCAGAAGCTGTCCGTCTGGGTGGAGGGTGAATACGGCACCGGGAAATCCCATGCTGTACTGACACTCAAAAAGCTGCTAGAGGCGGACGATGCCACCACGAAGGCTTATTTTGACCGTTTCCCGGAGCAGTTGGGCAATGACCTGTATAACAAACTCTATTCTCTGAAGCACGCTGGGAACATTCTGGTGGCACACCGATATGCCTCTTCTGACATTACTAGCGAGACGGATCTACTCTTTGACGTGCAGGACAGCATTGTGGCCGCACTGCGCGAAAAGGGGTATAAGGAGGGCGACGGCGCGTTGCGGTCAGCAGCCATCCAGTGGCTGAGTGATACGGATAACAAAGCCTACTTCAACGGCCTGATGAAGGGTACCTATGCTGCAACCTTCGCCGGAGACGATGTGGACGCCCTGATTAAAAAGTTACAAACATTTGAAGGTTTGCCGCTTTCCGAAATCATGACCAAGGTCATGAAGTTGGCCAACGAGCGTGGCATCCGTGTCCTGACGCTAACCAAAGAGGTGCTACAGGACTGGATTCGTGCGGTCATTAAGGATAATAACTTGTACGGTCTCATCTTCATATGGGATGAGTTTACGGATTTCTTTAAAAATAATCGAACACGCCTGTCCGGCCTACAGGCACTGGTGGAAATGTCCGAGGGTGACTTTTTCTATCTGATTCCTGTCACCCACAATGTAGCCAACCTGTTCCCAGCCAAGGACAAGGACTGGAATGTCATCAGTCACCGCTTTGTATTGCCCTTTTGCAACATTGAGCTGCCGGACAACATGGCCTTTCGTCTGATGGGTAAAGCTCTGGAAAAGCGCCAAGATACGCACCTGATGGACGAATGGCAGGAAACCTCCGAGGAACTCTATGAGCGCACCAGAGACGCCCGCGCCTTAGTGAAAAAACAGGCCAAGATTCAAGATACGGAGTTGCGCGATGTGCTTCCCTTACATCCTTATGCCGCACTGCTGCTCAAGAACATGGCCAGCTATTATGCTGGAGATGTGCGAAGCATGTTTGACTTCCTGAAAAACGACACAGGAGATGAGATCCGTGGCTTCAAATGGTTCATTGATACCTTCGGCCCTGCGGATGACAATCCGCTACTGACAGTGGACCTGCTATGGGACTTCTTCTATGAAAAGGGCAAAGAACTGCTGGACAGGGATGTCCGCAAGGTGCTGGATAGCTTTGGTCGCGCACGCAATCTAATTGGTGATGAGCCTCGTATCCTAAAAGCGATTCTGCTCATGCAGGCCATCTATGAGAAGACAGGTTCTCAGGTGGGAACGCTCGCTCCCAGTGCGAAGAACATCGAATATGCCTTCATGGGTTCTGACTTGGACGATGGACAACCCACAAAAATCGCGGATAGCCTCGTCAGGAAGAAAATTCTCTACAAGACGCCGGGGTCAAACCTCTACAGTGCGCTTCTCAGTGCAGACGATGACATTCCTCCAGTGGATGTGAAATTTTCGAACCTTCTGACGGAAGGCAAGATGCAAACAGTCATTGAGCCCAAGGACGCACTGAAACTGCGTTACGACTTTACCCTGGTCGCTGACGCAAGCCGTCTGGAACAGCAGCTCAAGGGAATTATAAATCAGGGTACAGACAACCGAATCCATGCCGTGATTGCGTTTGCCAAGAGCGGCTTGGATGCTTATGAGCTTTCCAAGGCGTTCAGCACGTATGCGCACGACGAGCACTTCCGCTCTATTGTATTTATTGACGCAACCCTTACGCCGCTGGGCGATGACCGCTTTGAGCAGATTTCTGACTCCAAGGCCAAGTATGAATATTGGCACAAGAAGAATACTGACATGGCTGGCCAGTACAACAACGATGTGAGCAGGGTGCTGGAAGATTGGCACAAGAGTGTCAAGAAGGGTGAGTTCATTATCTACTGGGAGGACGCACTGACTGGCAAGCGTATTCCGACATTGGAAGCGCTTTACACCGAACTGAGCACGGTCAACCGCAGGCGCTATCCTGACGGACTGGAGACGTTTGCCGCCAATGCCACCCCTACCATGTGGCAAGCGACTCAGCTGAAGAACGGCGTTGGCCTCGGTGCTGGTTCCGGCGGAACATTGGGACAGTTCAGCTGTGTTCCCAAGGATTTGGGCGAGGCCTGGACCACGGAGCGTTATTGGGAAACACTGCCTCTGCTGACCATCTCGAAGATTAAACGTACAGTAGACAGCATGATCACTGAAGCCTTCAGAACAGGTGATCGGATCTCCATCCGAGACATCTATGAAAAGCTATATAAAGCGCCTTATGGCTTCATGCCCTGTAATCAGACAGCATTTATCCTTGGTTTCCTTCTGAAAGAATATGCTGATGGTTCTTTTTCCTCTAGCGACGGAATCAGACCGGCTAAACTGGATAACGAGAAGCTGAAGAACATCGTCTCCGAGTATATTTCCGAGCGCATGACACCTAATCCGCGTTACAAGGATAAGTACATCGTAAAGATGACGGAGGAGACTAAAGCCTTTGTAGCGGCCTCTGCTATGATATTCGACCGCCCTGTCAACGTTTCACGGATGGAAGATATCCGGGATACGATAGTGCGTCCGGCCATGCACTCTCTGCCCTTCCCAATGTGGTGCCTGAAGCATCTGGGAGATGAACCAGCCTTCACAAGCAGCACTGAAAACGTGCATCAGCTGATAGATCTCTATACTGCTTTCGCCAACAGCGGCAGCACTGACGGGCGCTCCGACAATGACATTGCCTCTGACATTGGCAGACTTGTCATCCGCCATCCTGGGTTGGCTGAGGATTTGCGTAGCATTATGTCCGAACAGAAGGTACGGGAGGGCATAAAAAACTATCTGGATGATTTTGAGAACGATATCCTGTCCAAGCTTGGTGAACAGATCGGTGATGGTGGGCAGTATATCACCCGCTTGCAAAAGAGGTTTAGCGCCGATGCGGCAAACTGGGTCTGGTTCAAGGAAACTGCCGATCAACAGATTCGTATGCTGATTTTGGAGTACAGGATCATTCTCGCCAGCAATGCGGTGATTCTTCACAGCAACTCCTTCGGAGGCTGCATTGAGGAGTGGTGCAACGTCTGCAAAAATATCAAGATCTCCTACCTATATGCCAAAAATTACTGGGACGATCTGGGGCCGTTCATGGAGCTTCTGTATGGAATCAAGAAATCCGGCGAACTCCAGGAAAACCGCCGGGAACAGTTCCTGCAACTAATCACAGATAAAGGCGCGAACTTCAAATCTTTCTACAATCATCAAGAAAGTGTGTTTGCCAATGCCTGCAGCTATATCCTCCAGGGCCTTGGCCAAGATTTTGTCAGTGAAATTTATAAACAGTTGCCAGGAAGTGACCTCTTCACATCCGAAAAGAGCTACTATCAACGGTGTGTGCAGGAAACGGTGAAGACCTGGAGTGAGAGGCAGGAAAGCGCAAAACTGATCAAAGCTTGGAAAGACGCGACAAAGACGGAGTCACCCCGTGCCTGGTCGCAAGCCTATCTGATGCCTGTTCTCTGCATGGTGGATGATCCCAACGAGGAAATCATAGCCAAAAAAGCTTTTGATACCATCAATGCCGTTGCTAAGAAAAAGAGAGTCGATGGACGGAGTATAGAGGACACCATGAAATTCCTGCAGTCCCATACTGTTCTGCTACAAAAGTTGGGTGACTCTGCCGTGCGTGATGATGCTTTCCGTAAGCGTATCCTGGGTCGCTATGACGTGCTGCTCCAGAACATTGAAGAAGTTAAAAGAGAGCTGGAACAGCACCTGCTGGAGCACCCGTACGACTGGTACCATCTGACCAGTTTAGAAAATGCGCTCTGCAAGAAAGCCGAATTCGTGTATAACGGATCGGGTTATGAACTTGCGGTTCAAAAGATCGATGGGATGGATATTGCAGATGTGAAGCGCTATTTGAAGGAGCTCATTGAGAAGAACATGACCGTTGGCATCGAGATTATACGCGAAACCCGAGGTGCTCTGCATGAAGATCAGTGATATTTATGGGCGAATAGAAAGATACCTACGCAGTAATGATACGCGGCCGAGGATTGTCAATTTCCAAGACCGCGCACCCCTCATTGCGTTCCGGGATCATTTTAACGTCGGAAATTCTGTCTTTAAAACGCCATCTGAATACAGCAAGTTCGATGAAGATCCCATGACAGAGAATCTGTATGCGGAGATTCAATCGTTCAAAGGGAATCTGTTCCTGATTGGCTTCACATCTCAACTGAGGCTGAAAGGTCGTGATGCTCTGCATCAGTTCATTACGCAGATTGCGCATATAACGCTAAACGCCGGGAAACTGATTCTCGTATGCTTTGGCTGTGTAGAAATGCTTCACTTCGATGATACCCGTATCCAAGGATTGGTGTATTCTGCGGATGGCGCAACCAGTACCCTTCCTCAATTGCGCTTTGTCGGTGACGGCATTCCAATCTCCAACAGCCAAAAGGTGACAAAAGGTATTGACAAAATTGGACTGCTAGTTGAGACTGTTAATGCCGATACCCTCGTTATACGTACAAAAAAATTTGCGCTAGATTATCCGAATTCAATGCTTCACATAGAAGAACTCGTAGATGCTTACGCCGCATTGTGTGACATTGATCCTGCCACCGCCGGATTGGATAAATTGCTGGGTAAAGCGGAGCAGTGGACCTTTGCATTGGATGAGATTACATCCAACGGCAGCTGGAATAGCCTGGTAACACATATGTTTGGCAGTGCTTATTCCCTTGAACTCGCTGTTGCACAGTGGGACCGCTTCACCGATGATATGCAGTGGCTGTATTTCATCGCGCTGAAACTCTTTGGCTCACAGAAGAATTGGTGCTTAAATCAAGCTGCAGGTGCAGCTTCGTCGCCCAAGGATATGGTGCGGAAGATCTATCGCTCTATTCTGGGCGAAAACTGCCATTCCTCGATCTTCATTAAGCGGTATCGCGAAAGAAAACAACTGCTACAGCAGATGTTTGATATGGAAGATGATACTGATGTCATTGACTATATTCAAATGACAAAGCAACACAAAAAAGACGCGATACGCTATCTGACAAATAATACGAAGCTTGAAAAAGAAGCCATCATCGACTTGATCAGTGTTTATGCTGAGGAGTACACCCCTCAGGAACTCCGGAGCATTTTGGTGGAGGTATACCCCGACCTGGCTGCTTACCTGGAACCGTACTCTTTCCCTGGGAACGCTTGGTTGGATGCATATTTCACGGAATATCGTTATTCAAAAGTTATGAACCGGGTTTCGCCAGAGCTGAGAGAAATGGCGCAACAGCAGGCTGTCGATCATGATTTTTTGAAACTTTTGCCCAGGATTGCTGTGGTAGACAGCATACCTAAAGGAGGAACCTTCCTTTTCTTCGTCGATGCTATGGGCGTAGAGTTTATTCCATATATCGTACAGAAATGTCGGAAATATGATCTGAAGTTTACTGTAACGGTATCACACTGTGAACTTCCATCGCTTACTCGATGTAACAAGGATTTCTTTGAATCCTATCCTCCTGAGCAGAGAACGAAAGTTTCTGAACTGGATGATATCATTCATCACGGCAAAGAGAACTACGATTATCAAGTGACCAAGACACCGCTTCATTTGATTCGTGAACTGGAAATCATTGATGAGGTGCTTAGGAATGCGAGGACAAGGCTTTTGTCCGGCAATTCAACTAGGGTGCTTCTGGTTGCCGATCATGGTGCGACCCGAATGGCTGTGATAAACGAGCACATCATCGATATTGATGTCAACTCCAAGGGAACGAACGGCGGACGAGTGTGTGAATATACTGAAGCCGTTAAATCAGTTCCCTGCGCTATCCCTGAGGGTAGCTATTACATACTTGCAAGCTATGACCGCTTTAAAGGTGGACAGCCCGCCAACGTCGAAGCACATGGCGGAGGGACGCTAGAAGAGGTCGTCGTTCCCGTGATAACACTGTCAATGCCGACTGAAGAGATCGAAGTTCAGGTAGAGCCCAAGATTATTGAGTACAGTTTCAAGCAACAGCCCGTATTGAAGCTATTCTCAAAAACGATTCTTACAAATGTTAGTGTGCTGATCAACGGAAAATGGTACGAAGCGGATACCTCAGTGGACGGTCAGAACTTCTCGTTTACGCTGGCGGGTCTTAAGAAAGGTCAGTATACTGCTACCCTGTATGCCAATAAAAGCGAAGTTGCCGCCGAACTTACATTTGAATTGAGAAGTAAAGCCGGTAGTTCAACGGGCAAGGCTGGCATACTATAAGGAGCAATCACATGGAAGAAAAACTGCGTGAAGTATTTGAGGAAATGGCGGTCTATAAGGACTTAAAGACAAGCAATTTTCTGAAAACACTGGGGTTACCCTCGTTCCTTCGCGATTGGCTGCTGAGGAAATTTGAAGATGACGAGGGGCAATTCGATATTGCAGAACTGCAGGAATTTGTCCGTACGTATTTTCCGCGTCAGGATGAATGGACAAAAATCAAAGATCAAATCATGTTCGAAAATGAACGCGTAAGTATTCTGACAAAAATCATTGTTAGCATTGAAATTAAAACGCAGGCGGTTACATTTGAGTTACCTGCTTTTGGACTTACTCCCAAGGAAACTATTATTGAGTCTGACGTTTGGAATGATGTCAAAGACGAACTGGTCAACAGCAAGGAAACTTGGGGTGTTATCGAACTGGGATACAGAATGCCAATGCCCGAAATGCATCAGCAGGGGAAAATCAAGCTAACCAATTTTACAAGTTTTTGTCCGTATACGGTTGATCTTGATTTCTACAAAGAAGCCCGAGCGGAGTTTACCACAGAAGAGTGGATTCGGCTTCTCCTTGGCGCTATTGACTACAACGCTGACGGATACAAAAGCGAAACAGAAAAATTGGCTACCCTGACACGGCTTCTTCCTTTTGTTGAAAAGCGATTGAATTTGATTGAACTTGCACCAAAGGGCACAGGGAAATCCTATCTGTTTGGGCAGATCAGCCGATTTGGCTGGCTTTCGAACGGAGGTACGATGTCCAGGGCCAAGATGTTTTATGACATGAGCAAACGAGCACCAGGTCTTGTCAGCTGCAACGATTATGTTGCCATTGATGAAATCCAGGCTACCGAGTTCCCAAATCCTCTTGAAATGCGTTCTTCGCTGCAGGGATATCTTGAAAACAATGGCACCTTTACTGTGGGTACATACAGCGGAACTGGTGAGGCTGGACTTATTCTTCTGGGGAATATTGATCAAGAAATCATGGACGAATATCAGTTTATGTTCGGAGACCTTCCTGGTATTTTTAGAATCGACGGAGCGTTGCTTGACAGGTTCCACGGATTCATCAAAGGGTGGGATATACCGCAGGTAAATGACGGGATGAAAATTTGCGGTTGGGCACTGAATTCGGAATATTTCTGCACGATTATGCATCTTCTCCGCGAAGATATCAGCTATCGGGCTATTGTTGATCAATTGCTCGAGGTGCCAGATGATGCTTATACAAGAGATACTGAGGCAGTAAAGCGCATTGCAACTGCCTATTTGAAGCTCTTGTTCCCGCAAGTTAAAACAGTAGAGGATGTGAATCCAAAGGAGTTTAAACGTTATTGTCTGACACCTGCATGCAAGATGAGAAGAATTATCCGTATGCAAATCAGTATGTTCGACAGTTCGTACAACAGCGAGCTGCCACAATTCACAATAAGGGAAGTTGCAAAATGAAGTATATCTGTATCGCATGCGGCAAAGAAATAACTGAGAAAGATACGATTGGTATTAACAAAAAGCTTCTTGGGAATAAGGTTAAAAGCCTCTATTGCATGCCATGTCTCGCGGATTACCTTGGAACCACTGTAGAAGATCTGAATGAAAAGATTGAAGAATTCAAGGAGGAAGGCTGTAAGCTGTTTTCATGAGCAAAATGATGATTTACGCAGACCATGCTGCAACTACGGCAATGAGTTCAGTCGCTTATGAAGCCATGTTACCGTGGCTCCAGAACAAATATGGCAACCCATCTACTCTCTACAGCTTTGCCCGGGAACCGCGCAAGGCTGTTGCTTCAGCACGAGAAACAATAGCGGCTTGCATTGGAGCGAGGCCAGAGGAAATTTATTTTACTTCTGGTGGTACTGAAGCAGATAACTGGGCATTGATTGGTACGGCATTCTGGGAACCTGATCGATGCGGCCATATCATCACAAGCAGCATTGAGCACCATGCAATTTTGCATACGTGCGACTTCCTAAAGCGTATAGGCTATGATATTGATTTGCTGCCTGTCAATCAGCATGGTTTAATCTTGGCTGAAACGTTGGAAAAGCATCTGCGAGGTGAAACACTGCTTGTATCTATCATGCTGGCAAACAACGAAATCGGTACAATTGAGCCTATCAAGGAACTGGCCGAAATTGCTCACCGGCATGGCAGCTTGTTCCATACAGATGCAGTACAAGCTGTCGGTCACATTCCGATTGATGTCAAAGATCTTGGCATCGATATGCTCTCAGCCTCCGCTCATAAATTCAATGGGCCCAAAGGAATTGGCTTTCTATACGTTCGTGATGGGGTGATGATTGAACCTCTTCTCCATGGTGGTGCGCAGGAAGGCGGTCGGAGAGCTGGGACCGAGAACGTCGCCGGAATTGTAGGTATGGCTACAGCGTTCCAAGAGCATATTGAGCATTTGGAACAAGAAACTACCTATGTGCAGAATCTTGCTGACTTGCTACTAAAGGGGCTGCGGAATACGGGCCTGAACTTTATTGTGAATGGTGACGATAATCGAATTCCTGGAAGCCTGAGCCTTTCTTTTAGAGATGCAGATGGAGAAATGCTTTTACACCGACTGGATTTGATGGGAACAGCAGTGGCCACAGGGTCTGCATGTGACTCAAAGAGCACTGCTCTCTCCCATGTCATTAGGGCGATTGGTGTACCTGACGCATATGCACATGGAACGATTCGGATTACGCTTGGCATGGATAACAGCATCGAACAGGTCTCCGTTCTGGTTGAGCAGATAAGTCGTATACTCGATAATAGATAACGTTGATAACACATTTAGAGTCTTTGCAAATATTTTACACCCCAGACATTCTTTCTATCCCAATGGGGATTTATGTTGCTACAAAGATGGAGCATCTCATATAGAGATAAGGTTCTTGCCGGTGCTGTATCCGGCAAGAACCTTATTTTCGTATCAAAATTGATGTTTACAATTAAAATATCTAAACTGTTTCAATCAAACAATCAAGAATTGCTTCAATCTTATGCTGCTTCTCCAAGTCCAGCCCTCCCAGCTTCTCTGCTAGAGGCGTCCATCGAATAGCTGTGTCCGATGCGATGTACGCCGCCAGGATGGAATCAGCACTAGTCCCAAGGGCATTACAAATATCAATCAAAGTAGGTAGCGCAGGTATCAGCAGCCCACGCTCAATCCTTGAGATCGAGTTGGAAGCAACGTCCGTCATCTCCGCAAGCTGCTCCTGGGTCAGTCCACGTTCCTTGCGTATGCGCTGTATCGCCTGTCCACCCTGCTTAAAGTCCATTGCTATCCCCCTACACGATGTTTTCTCTTGTATTATGAGCGAATTAGACGTGTTAAATCCAGAACCCTATGGACAAAACTCGACGTATAGAGTATAATTAGATGTAACTCTTTGCGGAGGTGAAGTCCTATGCTGGAGAACTCCTGCGCCTTCACCGGACATCGTCCACACAAGCTCCCGTGGCGGTATAACGAAGCTGATAGAAGTTGCCTGGCTCTGAAAGCAGCATTGTCGGAGCAGATCACACGATTAGTTGATGCTGGGGTAACAGACTTCTACAGTGGTGGTGCGGATGGAGTAGACTGCTGGGCCGCGCTGATTATCCTGGAGCTACGCAAAAAGAACCCTGCGCTGCGGCTCCATATGTGTCTCCCCCATGAAGGACAGGCAGACAAGTGGAATGATTCAGCGCAGGAGCGGTATCGTTCGATTTTGAAGCAAGCCGATTCAATAGTGTATGTGAGCCGTGCGTATTACGATGGCTGTATGCTTGACCGGAACCATCGGTTGGTGGAATCTGCCGGTTCGCTGTTGGCTGTTTACAATGGAGAGCGGCGTGGTGGTACAGCGGCAACCATTCGATACGCTCGGAAACTAGGACGAAAAATCGTGATCCTTGACCCCGTATCCTTTGAATCCCGTGTGGAGCAGGCCGTATAAGCAATGATGGCAAATATATATTCTCTCTGCAGCGAAGGCATCAGGGTGAAAAAGAATCCCAATAAGATGTTACGCAATAAAATTTAGGAGGATAATAGAAATGTTCTGTCACAAGTGCGGTGCGCAGCTGGTCGAGGGAGCGGCCTTCTGCCCCAAGTGCGGTACGAAGGCCGTACATACGGATGACG
>OFFE01000647.1_pt1 | contig 28601 bp, 28 predicted proteins | sample 1521371 | NCBI WGS metagenome assembly OFFE01 (sample SAMEA3504131, study PRJEB24116) | mouse gut metagenome | biome: mouse gut; feature: mouse-associated habitat; material: faeces | place: Denmark | collected 2011 | reverse complement strand
ATTCTATTAAAATAAGAATAAATATTTTCTATGCTTTTTGCCTGTGATAGGTATACTAGAGAAAAAAATATTGCATGTGCAAAGAAAAAGAAGTACAAGAAATCTGTTGCTAGGGGTGCCGTTTCGGCTGAGATAGGATTTGTTCCTGACCCTTTGAACCTGACGCAGGTTATTCTGCCGTAGGAAAGCCCATACCTCGCGTCATAAATTCATGACGCTTTTTTTTAGCGTCAAAAAGGATGTAAATATGTTATCTAAAAACAAAGTGTTGAAAGCTCTTTTTGACAAGCATGCAAAAGCTCTTTCTGCCTATGAAGGGCTGTCTGTTGAAGAACTCGAAGCAGGCATTAATGCCGGTACCATGGTTATGCTTGGAAACCCCAATCACCCGAATCTTGAACCGATTATGATTGGACAGCCTGCTCGGGTAAAGGTGAATGCCAATATTGGAACTTCTCCGTTGACCCATTGTCTTGACTCTGAAAAAAATAAAATTAAAGCCTGCATTGAAGCCGGTGCGGATACAATTATGGATTTATCCATTTCCGGAGATTTGGATTCTATCCGTAAAATGATGATTTCTTCTTGGAACAAGCCCATTGGAACTGTTCCCATGTATGCTGTCGGACAGCAGCTTTTGGATAACGATAAGCTGATTTCCTCTATGGATCCGGAAATGCTTTTCAAAGAAGTGGAAAAGCAGGCAGAGCAAGGCGTTGATTACATGACCCTGCACTGCGGCATTACCCGTAAGGGAGCGCAGTTTGGTGATGATAATGACCCTAAGTATGGTCGTGTTATGGGTATTGTTTCCCGCGGCGGATCCATGCTGGCCCGCTGGATGCTTGACAATGACAAAGAAAATCCTTTGATGGTTCATTATGACAGATTATTGGATATTTGTTTAAAGCATAACGTAACAATTTCCCTTGGTGACGCACTCCGTCCGGGCGGCGGTGATGACGCCGGGGATGCCGCCCAGATTGAAGAAGCCATTACGCTTGGGCAGCTTGTCCGCCGCAGCCGTGAAGCAGGCGTACAAACCATGATTGAAGGTCCGGGGCACGTTCGTATGCACCAAATTGCCGCCAATATCCAAATCATCAAACAATTGACCTATAATGCACCTATTTATGTTCTTGGACCTCTTACCATGGACAGCGCTGCCGGGCATGACCATATTGCAGGGGCAATTGGCGGTGCACTTGGTGTTCAGGCCGGCGTTGACTTTTTATGCTATCTGACGCCTGCCGAGCACTTGGCTTTGCCTGTTGTCGATGATGTTACTGCAGGTATCATTGCTTCTAAGATTGCCGCGCAGGCAGGTGAACTGGCACTTGGCAGAAAGCATGCGATTGAACGGGAAAATGCCATGAACAAAGCAAGAAAAGCTCTCGATTGGGACGGCATGACAAAAGCTGCTCTTGACCCTCAGGCTGTTATCACTCGCCGTGCTCCTCATAAGGACGAAGAAGTATGTGCGATGTGCGGTAAATTCTGTGCGGTAAAAATGTTAAACGACAGACGCAAACATTAATTTTGTGGATTAAAACAGTTCGGTTAAAAAAGCACTGGTTTTTCCAGTGCTTTTTTTGTATACTGAATTATAACGTTAAGGAGAACTGCCGTGAGAAGAAAAGATAAAGAAATAACTTCCCAAGATGAGATTATCAATATTGTTAAAAATGCCCGCATTTGTCATGTTGCATTTCACGATGAAAAATATCCTTATATTATACCGCTTTGCTATGGTTTTGATCATCAGGAAGAGAAAAAATTTTTCTATTTTCACGTGGCAAAAGCAGGAAAAAAACTTGATTTAATTAAAAAAAATCCTCATGTAGCCTTTGAAATTGAGAAAGATGTCTGCATTTTCAGAGGCAAAAATGTCTGTGATTACTCCATGGAATATGAGTCTGTCTGTGGAACGGGAACTATGCGGATTGTTGAAGATGAACATGAAAAAGTATATGGATTACAATGTGTTACAAAACATAATGCGTTTTATGACACCAATGAAAAGCACATCAGCGAAGTGGATACAGAACTATATAATGCCTATTTTGGATCGGAACATGTGCAAGGTATTGTATTGCTTGAATTATCTATAGAAAGTTGGACAGGGAAACGGTCTTTTCCTCAGTAAAAGAGTATCGCTTATGCATGCATTATTTTGAAAAAATTATAAAAAACAGGTTAAAAATTTTTAAAAAAGGAAAGGAAGAAAAAATCTTCCTTTTTTATTTCCGAGCCTATTTTTTGCGTGTCAGGTGAAGAATAGTGATTTCACCGGGAACAAAAAAGCGGAACGCACTGTATGTCCAAATTCCTGTGCCATTGCTGACATAGAGTTTTGCGGCGTCTTGCCCATAAACTCCTGAAACATAGCCGGCATTGAAATATTTGACAAGAGGAATAAGGAAAAAAGCTGTTCCGCCATGGGTATGTCCCGAAAGCTGTAAATCGATGAAGGGCGCAATATCTTTGAAAGCTGCGGGATAATGGTTTAAATAAATATGGAAGGCAGTTTTCGGGACGGCAGATACATAGGCTTGAGAAGATACAGGCATGTGGCGGGATTGCGCTTTTGCTCCGGAAATTGCCAGATAGTCGTGAAGATACAGCGTTTGGTCTTCCAGCACCGTTAATTGCTTTTCTTTGAAATATTCCTGCCAGTATGAAAGTGTGTGATAATTTTCATGGTTGCCAAAAACATAATAAACACCGTCCGGAGCAGAAAGTTTTTGCAGCGGAACAAGGCTCTCACCAATTTCTTGTGGTCTTGCATCGCCAATATCACCCGTGTGGACAATGAGCTTGGGGTTTTGTTCCATAATTTTTTGGACAACAGCCTCCAGCCATGCTTTGGTAAAAATAAGCCCCGTGTGCGTATCCGTGATGTGAGCAATAGTATAATTTTCCAATTCCGGCGGCAGATTTTCATAAACAAGTGTCACATGCTTGACGGGCGGCACTTTTATGGTTTCATAGACACTGCAGGGCGAAGCAAGAAGACAAAGAAAAATGATGCTGCAATTGATTTTTTTTGAGCAAAAAAGGGTATTGCGGATTTGTTTTGTTTTTGTGAAACAGAGTGAAAGAAGCACAAAAAGGACAACAATGCTAAAATGCATTAGCTTTGCCCAAACAGAAAAAAAGGCAAAAGCGCTCAGCAGTGCAAAACAAATAATAAGCGGATAGGGGAGAAAGAGGGCCGGATCATAGCGTGGTCCAAGGGGCAGGATATAGGCTAATCCAAAGACTGACAGAATAAAAAAAAGGATTTTTCCAAAAATGCCTACAGGGAGCGTGTATGCACTCCATGCAAAAAGCAGGCAAACGACAACAGAAAGGGGAATAATAAATTGAAAAATCATTAAAACGCTAAATGTACAGGCTGACGGTTGATAAAAATAACATGTTCTGTATAACCGTATTTTTCGGCAAAACGGGCTAAGGCGTCAAATTCATAGGCAACAGTGCCAATTTCATGGGTATCGGAGGCAAAGCTAATGGGAATTTGATAGCTCGCAAAAAGCTCCATAATTTTTGGGGCAGGGTGGATTTCCTTGCAGGCTTTGATGAGCCCGCCTGTTGAAACTTCCAGAACCATATTGGTTTCTTTGAGAACTTTGCAGGTTTCATGCAAACAATCCAAGGCGTTTTTTGTTTCCAGCCATGCATGAAAATCTTGTATACAGTGAATTTTTACAAAATCCGGGTGGGCAATAATATCTGTTTTGCCGTATTTTGCCAATTGCATGGTACATTCATAATAGGATTCAAAAAAAGCATATTTTTCTTTTTGACTTGCTTCATCCGGGTTCCAGCGTCCTATGCTTTGCTCTCCGATAAAATGAATTGTTCCAATAACATAATCAAAAGGACAGCCGGCAATGAGCGTATCCATATAGGCATAATTTTCGGGGGTAAAGTCAAGCTCCATGCCCAGCAAAACTTTCGGGCGCTTTTCGCTGTGTTCTTGGTTATATTGCTCTGTCTTTTGCTTAAGCTCCAAAATGTCACGGACATAGTTTTTGAAAAAAACGTTCATATCTCCGTCACGGTAAAGTTTGCAGGAAAATCCTTCCGGAAGGGGGGTATGCTCTGAAAAACCGTAGTAGTGCAATTTCTTTTGCGTGGCTGCCTGATACATTTCCTGTACTGTATTTTTACCGTGAAAATAATCGGTATGGGTGTGAATATCAGCTGTAATCATACGCACTCCATAAATTTTCCCATAAAAATTTTTATAGTGCAAGTATATACAAATAATAAAAAAAATCCAGTTGAAAGTTAAATTAATTTACGTTTTTTACTTGTGATACACAAAAAGGCATGTTATAAAATTACATATTCTTAAAATAGGGGTCGTTTTATGCCTACCAATGAATTAAAAGCAATGTGCAAAACAATTTTAAGAAATGGGTATGATGCGTATTTAATCAATACACCATTACAAAATGAAATTAATGAACTTTTAAATATTCGTGAATTTTCCATTGCCTGTGATGTCGATTTGGAAACATTGCAAAAACTTTTCCCAAATCTTGAGGATTCTGATGAACCGGGTGAACTTGCAACCTATCAAAGTGAAACAGGTTGTACGTTCCGCTTTTATCCTGCCAATGGCGCTGCTGAGGCTGACCCTGAAGCTCTGCGTATTTACTATACAAATCGCATGGTCAACCAAGTCAAGGAACGTGATCCGAAACTGTATGAAGCTATTATCGGAACAGAAAAGTTTATTAAATCCGAACAGGTTTTTGCCGATTTTTCTTGTGGCTGTATTAAATTACAGGGTATTCCCCACCAGACTTTAAGTAAAAATTATGTCCTTGCTATCCGTGCAATGCGTTTATCTGCAAACTATGATTTACCCATTGACCCCAATACGTGGGTCGCTATTGTCAGAAATGCAAGCAAAATCGCAAGTTATCTTTCCGGACATGCCTTTATGAAAGAATGGCGTTTGGTATCAGCCGAAACTATGTGGCGTTTCTTTGAATTAATGAAAGAAAGCTCTATTTTGCATGGTATTATCCCCGAACTTGGGGCTTTGACGGCTGTAAAACAACATACCAACAAAAATGTTGATGTGGAAGAAAGTGTTTTTGATTTCACTATCCGCTGTTTAAAATATTATCCAGAAGAAATATTGCACTATGACTGGGTTGGTGCTGTTGCAGTGCTGTTCCATGCCATTGGCAAAGCCTATGCTGCTGAACGTGTTGCAGGTCGCTGGTATTTTATTCAATTCCATAGAATTGGGGCGAAAGTAACGCGTAAAATTTTGCACCGTATGCATTTTGAATCAGATGAAATTGATACCATTTGTGCAATTATCAGCAATCAAATTTGTTTCCAATCCATGATGACTGACAGAGGTATGCAAAAGTTCCTTGAACTGCCTCATCGGGAACGGCTTATTGAGCTTGCAAGAGCCCAAATTAAGGCTATTCCAAATGGAAACTACACGAACTTCAACCATAACCTCAAATTTATGGAAAGAGGCACAACTCCGCTTTCCATGCGTGAGCCGCTTTTGAACGGCAATGAAATTATGGAATATACCCATCTTGCCCCGGGACCAAAAGTTGGTCGCCTGCGTGAAGCACTTTTAAATGCACAAATTATCGGCGAAGTAAAAAATACAGAAGATGCTATCCGCTTTGTTATTGAAAATGTTAGCAAAGTCCCTGATTAATAAGAATTGGCAGCAAATATTATTTTGTTGAATAAATTGTTATGAAAAACTCGGCTATAAGCCGAGTTTTTTATGGAAAAGCGGTAATTTTTCATTATAGTTTTATCATTCGGAAAAATATCCTAATTTTCTGTATTCCTCTAAAATTTTCTTTGCTTCAGCTTTTTTCTCATTTTTATATTCTTCCAAGTCCGCAATTTCTTGGGGAATACCCGCAAGATAACAGTTTATTGTGTCTGCAAGATAGAGGCTTCGCAAGATGGCTCCTTCCGCATTGAGGTGGTATTCCGTGTCAAAGGAGTATGGTAGTTCAAAGTTTGAAAGTTCAGGAATACCAATAAGGTCAAGACCATATCCTTCGCATTTTTTGTTAACTGCTTCAATTTTTGTGAGATGTTCTTTTTTGAATAAATTAAAATCTGAAATTTGCATAGATACGGGATAGGTTAAGATAAGTCGTATATTTTGTTTTGCTAAATAGTCTGAAAAATCTTTGAGTTGTTCAAAACGAAAATCATTTAAACCTGCTGGATTAACATAGGCATAAGTAACATCATTTTTTAATTTACTTTTATTATCTGTAAGAATTTCACCAAAGTTGTTGATAGCATTTCGGTAAGAAGATAATGAAAGAATTGCTGACGAGTTTTTATCTTGCATATGTTCCTCATAAGTATGGATTGGTAAATCAACATTAAAATTTTTTATGCGGTTGGGGAGAGAAGGAACACTTTTTATAAGTATTTCTAAAAATTGTGTACTTGAAAATTCCTTGATAAATTCAGTGCCCCATGAGGTTAAATTGTTAGCTTGCCAACTAGTTATGTTATTTTTTTTCTTGTAATAAGTATACTCTAATGGCATGAGTATTATATCATTGGGTTTTGCATTTCTTTTTATTAAAGCAAAAAAGACTTCAATAGGCAAAGCGGCATGTAGTCCAAAATTAACGATTTCTTTATTGGTTTTTTCTTTAATCAAAGGGGTACATACTCCAAAAAGAGAGTTTGAACCGCTGATAATTATTATTTTAGGATTGGTAATTGTTTTGATATACTGCTCTTTAATGGTAATAGCTTCTTTTATCCAGTATTCGGCAGGAATATAACGAGGATATTTTATGCAGAGTAAATATGATAAAATCAGTGGACAAATAAATGAAAAAAGAATAAGAGAAAAAAAAAGGATAATTTTTTGTTTATACATAACAATACCTATTAAAATTGAAAATAAATAAATTCTTGTGTGTTTTCCGGTTGGAGAAGTTTAAAAATACAGAGGACAGCAAGAATGGCACAATAAACAGTGAACCATGTTTTTTTGAATTTGCTTTGCAGTTCTTGGCTGTTTTTGGCAAAGACAATTAGAAAAAGAACAGCAACAATGAACAGGGCTTTTTCCGGGAATAGTGAATCGGGGCTGATAATTGTTGTCCTAAATGTTTTGCTGAAATCGAAACTGTGCTGAAACGTAAAAGCGTTGAAGAATTTTCCTAAATCACTTAACTCTTTTACTCTAAACACAATCCATGCAAAATTGATAAAGGAAAACGTCAGCAGCCACGCAGCAAAACGAGGGAGAGGTTTTGTTTTTCTTGTGTCCCAAATCCTGTGAATAATGAGTGCCAGCCCATGTAAAATACCCCAAATCACAAACGTTATGGCTGCTCCGTGCCAAATCCCGCCAATAAGGAACGTGATAAATAAATTAAGATAGGTTCGCATTTTTCCTTTTCTGTTTCCGCCAAGCGGTATGTAAATATAATCTCTCAGCCAGACAGAAAGAGTAATATGCCAGCGCCGCCAAAAATCCCGGATAGATAACGCCTTATAGGGCGAGTAAAAGTTGTGGGGAAGTTTAATATTGAAAAATAAGGCGCTTCCGACAGCCATGTCAGAATAGCCTGAAAAATCAAAATATAACTGGAAGGTATAGCAAAGACTTCCGAAAAGAGCCTCCAAAAAAGACAGTGTTTCGGCTGTATCAAAGCAATAGGCAACAAGGGGAGAAAGATTGTCGGCAATAAGCAGTTTTTTGGAAAGCCCGATGACAAAAAATAAAAGAGCATAATGGATATTTTTCCAGCGTATGATTTGGTTTTGTATGGAATAAAATTGAGGAATAAGGTCTTTATGGTGAACAATGGGACCTGCAATAAGCTGCGGAAAGAAGCAAATAAAGCAGCAATAGTTTAAAAAGCCTTCGTCAGAAGCAATGTGTTTTTTTGTATAACAATCTGATAAGTATGCAATTTGCTGAAAGGTGAAAAAACTGATGCCAATGGGCAGAACAATATGGTAAAAAGGTAAATCTTGATTGAAACAATAATTAACAATAGAAATGGAAAAATCTAAATATTTATAGAAAAAGATAAGCAGAATATTAAATAAAACGGAAAGAAGAAAAATTATTTTTCGATAGGTATTTTGTGAAAGTAAAAGTCTGCTGAAAAAATAATTGGCAAGAACAGAGCTTATGATAATATAAAGATTTTTAGGTTCCCAATATCCATAAAAAAACAGAGAACTGATAATAATGATAAATAATAAAAATTTTGTATATTTTTTATAGAGGCAAAAATAATAGAGAAAAATCGTAACAGGCAAGAAACATAAGAAATAGGCAAACGAACTGAAAACCATAATACCTCCCCGCCCAATATATATATATAAGTAAGTCAAGCCAAAATCGGGGAGGACGGTTTTGAAGGGAGATTATTGTTTTATCATAAAAAAAGACTTGCGATTACAAGGAGCAAGTCTTTTGTGAATTTCAGTTTTTAAATGAGGGATTTAATTTTGTGTTATTCTTATGCTAATATATCAGCAAAGCTGGCAACCATAACAGCTTTAATGGTATGCAGGCGGTTTTCTGCTTCGTCAAAAACAATGGAAGCGTCAGATTCAAACACATCATTGCTTACTTCAATGCCGTCCAGACCAAATTCCTGATAAATTTCTTCACCAATGGTTGTATTTCTGTCATGAAAAGCGGGCAGGCAGTGCAGGAATTTACAGTTTGGGTTTTGAGTCATTGCCATAACACGGCTGTTGATTTGATAGGGTTTTAAAAGGGCAATGCGTTCTGCCCAAACATCTTTTGGTTCGCCCATGGAAACCCACACATCAGTGTATAAGAAGTCGCAATTTTTCACGCCTTGTTCAATATTGTCCGTAACCGTGATTTGAGCATGGGATTTTTTTGCGAATTCCTGTGCCATATCCTGATATTTTTGTTCAGGCTGTAAGGATTTTGGGGCGATAATCCTGCAATCCATACCGATAACGGAAGCTGCCGTCATGAGGGAATTTGCCATATTGTAACGAGAGTCGCCAATATATGCAAAGCACACGTCATTTAACTCTTTTGGGGAGTGTTCCCGCATAGTAAGGAAGTCCGCTAAAATTTGCGTGGGGTGGGATTCATTGGTGAGCCCGTTCCAAACAGGAACATCAGCATATTTTGCAAGGTTTTCCACAATTTCTTGTCCATAGCCGCGGTATTCAATGCCGTCAAACATCCGGGAAAGCACACGGGCAGTATCTGCCATGGATTCTTTTTTGCCGATTTGGGAACCGCTTGAGCCAAGGTAAACCGCATGTCCGCCTTGTTCAAAGACGGCACATTCAAAGGAACAGCGTGTTCTGGTGGAATCTTTTTCAAAAATAAGGGCAATTTTTTTGCCTTGCATGTATTTTTTTTCAGTGCCTTCTTTATTTGCTTTTTTTAAAAAGGCTGCCACATCAAGCAAATAAAGAATTTCCTCTTTGCTGAAATCTGCAATTTTTAAAAAATCTTTGCCAATCAAGGAAACAGCCATATTTTCTCCTTATTTTGTAATAAGCGTACCGTAGTTTAGGGTTGAAAAATCATTTTGTGCAAGGGCATAGCGGGCTTCGTCCAAGAGCATGGACAATTTTGCGGCATTGCTGCCGTCCATAATAAGAGCCGCTTTGCAGCCCATGTTAATAGCATGCCGGCAGCTTTCCACTTTGGGTATCATGCCTCCATAAATGGTTTCATCTTGTTTTAAGGCTTGGATTTGGACAAAATTCAAATGTGGCAAGAGATTTTTTTCTTTATCTAAAACTCCCGCAACATCGGTTACCAAAATAAAAATATCGGCCTGCAAAGCTCCGGCCAACGCCCCTGTTGCCGTATCGGCGTTGATATTCAGGCTGCTGCCTGTTTGCTCTTCATAACCGAGAGGGGCGAAAACAGGGATATAGCCATTTTCAATTAAAATATGGCAAAGGTGAGGATTGACTTTACAAACTTCCCCTACAAAACCAAGTTCCGGGTCATGATTTTTTTTGGCAAGAAGGGTGCGGGCGTCCTTGCCTGTCAAGCCTACTGCATTGCAATTTTCCTGACAAAGCAAGCTCACAAGCCATGTGTTTACATCTCCGCAAAGCGCCATTTCAACAGCTTTCATGGCATCGGCATTTGTTTTGCGCAAGCCGTTTTTAAAGGAACTTTCGATATTTAATTGACCGAGAAGAGCGTTAATTTGCGGTCCGCCGCCATGCCCAATGACAATATTCCATTTTTGTTGTGCTTCACGGATATTTTGTGCAAAAGCCTTATTAAGGGCAGGAACACTCATGGCATGCCCGCCATATTTGATAACGGTTAATGGTTTCATGGTTTGTCCTCTATACATTCTGGACGCAAATCTTATAAATGCTGAATCATTCCAATTTCATCGCATTTATAAAATTTGGGGCATTTTGAACATTCAGCCCAAACAACGGGAGGGATTTGTTCCCGCGGCATTTCCGTAAAGCCCACAGCGCTAAAGAATTTAGGAGCAAGGGTAAAAACAAATAAATCTTTGACCCCAAGGCTGACTGCGTTTTTGCGTATGGCATCGATAAGTTGTCTGCCAAGCCCGCGGTTTTGCAGGGCAGGATGAACTGCTACGGATCGTATTTCTGCCAGATCTTCCCATAAAACATGCAAACCGCCACAGGCAACAACAACTTCTTCTCCGTCCATGTCACCTGTAATAAGCATATAATCCTGAATGCTTTGGTAGAGGTATAAAGGTCCGCGGGCAAGCATAATCTTAGCAGATGCAAATTCATTGATGAGAGCGGACATGGCGTTGACATCATGAATACGTGCTTTACGCGGGGTATGGCAAAGTTTAATGGTTTCCGGGTTGATTTGTGGAAGTTGGAAATTCCACGCAAAAGGTTTTGCAGCAGTTGAATCCATAGGAAAATCCTTTTTTAAACATTATTGTTGTTAAAAATGATTATTGAAATATCTTTATAGTAATTATTCTGTAAAATCAAGAAAAATTAGTAAGATAGTTCTGACAAAAATGTTAATATGGCAAAAGAACGGATATAAACAAAAAAGCCCACAATGTGGGCCGGATTGTGGTTTTACAGGAAAAATTTTTATGGACAAAGCGGAGCATGGAGTATGCCCGTATCAAGGGGAAGCCCAAGGCAAAGATTTGCATTGGCAACAGCCTGCATGGAAGCTCCGCGTGCAAGATTGTCGATGGCAGAAGTGACAATAAGCTTATGGGTTCTTTTATCAAGGGCAAGGGCAATATCACAGAATAGGGAGCCGCGTACATTGCGGGTTTCCGGTAACTGCCCGAGCGGAAGAACTCGCACAAAGGGTGCCCGTGCATAGGTTTCAAGGTAAAGAGCGTGTATGTCTTCCAAGGAAATATTTTTTGCAAGAGGAGCATAGATAGTGGCTAAAATGCCGCGTTCAACGGGCAGAAGGTGAGGATTAAAAGATACGAAAATTTCTTTTTGGGCAGCTATGGACAATTCCTGCTCAATTTCCGGTGTATGGCGGTGTTTTCCTCCAATGGAATAAGGACGGAAATTGTCATGGACTTCACAAAAAAGACTTGAAACCTGTGCTTTTCTGCCTGCTCCCGTGGTACCGGATTTTGCGTCAATGATAATATCATTTGCCACGATATCATGTGTTACAGCCGGGTATAAGCCTAAAATGCTTGCAGTGGGATAGCAGCCGGGATTGGCAATAAGCCGAGCGTTTTTGATTTCTTTTTCATAAATATCAAAAAGTCCATAAACAGCCTGCTTTAAAAGATCTGTCTGTTCGTGTTTAATTTGATACCATGTTTCAAAGGTTTCCGGGTTTTTTATCCGAAAATCCGCTGATAAATCAACAAGTTTAATTTGTTTTTTCAGTTCTTTTGCACAGGCTGTCAGTTCAGCAGCGCTTTTCATGGCAGTACCGTGGGGCACGGCAAGAAACACAATATCACATTCCTTGGCAAGGGACATTGCGTTATAATCTGCTATGCACACAGAACCAATTTTGCAGGAACGCAAAAAGGGATATAAATCTTCGATTTTTTTTCCGGCTTCCTGTCTGGATGTTGCATGTGTCAGTTCAATCTGCGGATGGAAGGCTAAAATCCTTGCAAGTTCCATACCCGTATACCCGGTAACGCCAATAAGCCCTGCTTTATACATATTTTTTTCCTTATGCTTGTTGTACGTATTTTATTTTTACTTCATAGAGAATATCTTGGAGCAATTTTTTTTCTTCGTCTGTCAGTCCGTTGTTAAATTTATCGGCAAGCATATTGAGCAAATCCACACTATGCTTGGCAAGAACGATATTTTTTTCCGTTTTGCCTGTATCTGGATTGGGCACTTCGCCAAGATGCATCAGCGTGGAGGAGGCAAGGGAAAGAATAAAGGTGGAAAAAGTGACTTCCGGTAATTGCATGGTTTCATTCATACGTATTTCTCCAAGCTATAAGACTGTAAAAAAAAGCCCGCAAAAGCGGGCTTTCGCTAAAATTATTCAGCAAAATTGATTGCCCCGGCATTGATATTATCTGTATCCAGCGGATAGAGGGTCACAAAGGTTCTTATTTTGTCTATACCCATTGTACCGGGATATGTATTGACATTGATAACCAAATCCAGAACACCGTCATTATTGGGATCTGCAATTTTTACGTCTGTAATGGTACCTTTGATTCGGCGGGTCTTCCATAAAAGGTTGGCGCCGACACCGTCCCAGACAAGGGCATGGACTTCGCTCTGCGCATAGTTGCGGTAGTTATTTAAAATAGTAGCGGCAACACTGATAGGCTTTGCCATAATCATTTCATATTGTCCGTCATTATCGATATCGGTGATATTAATAGCGCTTGGAACATAGTGGAGCATTTCGTCCATCTTGCCTTCCTGAGAAACAAATCCGCCGATATCACGGGTAACAGTGACGCTGTTTGCCGTACTTGCATAATAGTCATCGGATTTAGAAAGAATTTTTCCGTTTGTGCTGAAAATATTGAGATGATCTTGATCGTCAATAATGGCAACAACATCTCCGCTGTCTTGGCTGGAAGGCACATAGGTAAAGTTAAAGAGGTCGGCTTTTGAAGGAAGCGTACTGATATTGCTGCTCTTGGAAATGCTTTTTCCGTCAAAATTTACTCTAAAAACAGCACCTTTGACAAAACGTGTAGGGTCTGCATTTTGTCCAATCAGTTCCGGGTCGCCGTGGGCACTTGTTTTTGCCACGTTTAAATAATATCTTGTATTGGTAACTTCTTGGAATTGCTTACCATTAAAAAGATAAATATAGCTTCTCGGGTCATTGCTTGTTTTATCGCAGCTGGCAACAACAATATAATTTCTTCCCTTATAAGGAAGTATGCTGATACGCAAAATATTTGCAGAAGCATAGAGGGTTTGACGGGCTAATTCTTTTAATTGGCTGTTTTCATAACTAAACATAATAATGGAATTTTCACTGCCAAGTAAAATTTCATTAAAACCATTGCCGTTGAAATCAGCAACCTGCATGCCTGTTGAAGCAAAGGGTAGGGTTTGGGAACGGGTTTTTGTTGCTTCTGTTCCCTGATAGCGAAGTTCAGGATTTAAATAACTGGTGCTTGGTGCACCTGTTTCAGGATTAATAAAGGATTTACGGGCAGAAGTTTGCGCAGCAGCTCCCGCTGTTTTGAATACTTCCTTATTAATGCTGTTTGCAACGGCATTGACACTGTTAAGGAGGTTATTGACAGTATCCTGAGAAGATTTTTGCCAAAAATAATTATTATCGCCGACAACGCTGATATCCAGACTTGCAGTATCGCCAATGACATTGACTGTTCCATAAACAAGGTAGTCCGCGTTATGTTTTTTTCGTAAATCCTGAGCTGCTTTTTGAGAAGCAGGTGCAGCTATTTTCGTAAGATTATCCTGACTGGATACAGGTTCATTAACAGAGGCTTTGAAAAGGCGTGAATTCAGCATGGAAGGGACAGAACTTTTTAAGTATTGAAAACTATTGGAACCATTTACTTGAAATGGAGCAATAGCGTAACTTGCAGCATTTGCGTTTTGTGACCATACAAAGAGGCTGAAAAGTGCCGCCGCTAAAATAGAAATACGCATATATTCTCCTATTACCGTCAAATAATTAATACTTTCTTTTTCTTGTCTTAACAAGATTTTCAACTTATATCTTGTTTTTATAATTGTTGCAAGCAATAGCATACAGGGAAATTTTATGAAGGAAAATAAACAATCTTTTCGGCGTTCTTTTCGTTTTGTCTGTCAGGGGAAAGAAAGAAAAATTATAGAAGAAATGCTGTCACTGCAAGGCTTTTCATGGGAACAGGAAAAATTCTTTTCTGCTTCCTGCCGTTTGGTGGAAGAGCCTTTTCCTCTGGGTTCCTCCCTGGCAGGTTTTTTTGGTTTCATTTATATTCAAGACAGGGCGTCCATGCTTCCTCCCGTGGCTCTTATGCCCGCTGAAGGTTCTTTTGTCCTTGATATGTGTGCAAGCCCGGGAAGCAAAACGGGGCAGCTTGCACAAATAGTAGGAGAAACAGGCTTTGTGCTTGGCAATGAAGTTTCTCCCCAGCGTCTTGCAACCTTACGGAGAAATTTGCAGCAAATGGGCTTGTTCCAAACGGCATCCTGCTGTTTTGAAGGGCAGCATATCAATCTTCCCGATGGCTTTTGTGCCTCTATCCAGCTTGATCCTCCCTGCAGCGGGTGGGGAACCATAGAAAAAAATCCAAAAGTGATGGACATGTGGAAAGAAGAAAAGACAGTTCCGCTTGTAACACTGCAAAAAGAATTATTAAAAAAAGCCGAACGCCTTTTAAAACCCGACGGGGTACTGGTTTATTCCACCTGTACAACCAATGTGGAAGAAAATGAAGAACAGCTGCGTTTTGCCATTGAGGAATTAGGTCTGGAATTGGCAAAACTCCCGGAGCTTCCTGAATTTGCCATGGATACACCCTTGCTTGGCATGGACGGCGTCTGGCGCTTATCGCCAAAAATCGGCGATACACAAGGCTTTTTTGTAGCCCGTCTGCAGAAAAAAAATACCGGCTCAAGCTTTTTGCCGGAAGAAAAAACATGGGGAGAACCATTGGCGAAAAAATATGTGCAGGAGCTGGGAATTTCTGAAAAATATCTTGCCTGCGGAAATATTGCCATATTCAAAGACAGTGTCCATTTTGTTCCCCGTCATGCAAAATATTTACCGCAAAATTTTCCATGGCAGGGCATGTATATGGGGAAAGTGAGCAAATCGAAAGAAGTGCAGTTATCCCCGCGAATACGCATGGCAGGTGATTTGCCCGTTATAAATTTTGAAGGAAAAGAAGGCATTGAAAAAATAAAGGGACTGTTATCAGGGCAGAGTTTTTCCTGTGACTTTAAAGAAAAAAATGTTTTTTTAGCGTGGAACGGCTTGGTGCTTGGCAGGTTAAAGGTAAAAAATAAACGGCTGGTCTGGTCTGAACGTTAGATTGCTTTTAAGTTTTTGAGAATTGTCACAGGGAGAGATCGTTATCTCGGTTGTCCATTTGCGTAACTGCTCATTCTTCGGAAACGAAAAAGACTTTGCCGCCGTTCGCCGGCTGAACAAATCCTCTTCCTGTGCCTTGCCGCAAAACTTTTTATGATAATTTTTTACCTGTTTAAATTTTTAGAACAATTCCTGTTAACATCAAGAATATTAATTCCCTGTTATGGACAAGGTCCATAACAGGTTTTGAGGGGGATTGGGGGAGCGGTAGCCGTTAGCGAGTGGACGAGCTCTACGGATAGCGACAGCAGAGATAATCATTTCCCCCAAAGAAAATAAAAATTACGAATATTATGCGGAAATGCTTTAGGACATTTTTGCTCGGCAACTTTCTCAAAAGTTATGCTTCACTAACAAAGAGCGGCACGTAGTGGACAGCTTCACTGTATTGGATTGTTGGTCCGATTTTCCATGTGTGTTTTGTAAATCCTGCTTCTTGGGCAATTTTTTCAGCCATGGTTTTTGCTGCAATGATGGGGTGTCTTTCAAAAACAGCGGGTAAGCCTGTGGTCAGGCTGCAGCGCAAGCATTGATGGGGACGGGCGTGTAATTCAAAATAAAATTTAAGGGTATTGCCTTCTCTGCCTTGAAAACTCATTTTTATATCATATGCTCCGTCATTGGCATCTCCAAAAAGCGCCTCAAAAAATTCATTGGTGCGTTCGGGCGGAAAAAGACTTGTCAAAAATTCCTGACTAAACATGGATACCTCATTTATTGCTTGTTTTGTTCGAATGGTGTGCTTTGGTTATTTGTTTTGCAGAACCGTTTTGTTTTAAAAGATTAAACAGTATGGTTTCAATTTGTTTATGGATTTCCGGCTGCTGTGCTTTGCGGCGATAATCTATGCGCAGTGCGGGATTTTTTTCCCTAAGCATTTTTAAAGAAATTTCTGCTCTGGCTAATGCTTCATGTCCTCCTGCTGAGCCGATATCACTAAAGGATTTTTGGGCAAGTTCTCCTAAATTGTATCTACTGCCCCTAAAAATACAAATGGCAGTCCTTTCATATATGCCGGCAACAATAATATATTTTAAGCCATAGACGCGCAGGAAAAAGTCCGCAATAACAACAAGAATATCAGGACTTCCAACATCAGTTAAATAGGTAAAATGCCCAAGCCCGCAGGGACGTAATTTTTCAAAGGCATGAGAAAAATAAGGAAGCCAGCTAAGGAAATACTCACTGCGCAGAATCTGTGTTAAAAGATTTTGATCTGCATGGCGTATCATATAGTGATAGGCGCGAAGGTCAACTTCTGTTGTTTGTCTGCCAAATGTGGACGTATCTGTGCGTATGCCATACTGCAGGGCTGTGGCGAGATAACGTCCGGGACGGATTTGCGCATTATATAGGTATTCCACAAACATGGTGCTTGTTGCCCCATAGTCAGGGCGGACATCATAAATTTCAGGGATCGGCTGGGGGGCATTATCTTTGTGGGGAAGGGGGTGATGATCGATAACAATGGAAAAAGGAATATTTTTGAAAAGAGGGCTGTGATGAGGTTGTGAATCAACCATGGCAAATTTTTGATATTTATTTTGCATACCGGGTTCCCACGCCCGCATATGGATATGCAGTTTTTTTATCATTGCCAGGTTATCAGGGCGGGTAATGGCATTAATCCTTGCAATATGGACACTTTTGACTTTTTTGCCGATAAGCCGCTGCAAGGCTAAAGCGCTTGCCATAGCATCAGGATCGGCATTGATAAGAATGAGCCAACTCTCGTTTTTATTGAGTAAAGACTGCATCTTGGCAAGTTGTGTCGTCAGCACACGAAAATAAGCCATACTTACTTTCCTTGGGATAAAGCCTGCTGAAAAAGTTGAAAAAAGAAGGGTTTGGATTTTTCAATTTCTTCCCATGAGAACATTTCTAAAACGTGAGTTGCGGTTAATGGTGTGTTTTTTAAGACATTAATACAATAGTCCGTATGGTTTTTCAAGTGAGTGAGATTGAGGTGTTTATCCTGTCCGTTTTCCGGATTATCTTCTTCATAGGGGGCAGACCAGTGGACGACTTTCACTTTTTCCATAAGTTCTTTGTGTTCAAGACAGTCTGTTTGTCCATAGCTCAGGGCATGTGCCATATCAAAACACAGGGAACAGGAGGAAGAAAGAATAGTCTCTTCATAATCCAAAAATGAAGCATGATTAACATTTTCCAGACAGAGGAGTTCAAGAGGAAGTTCTTTTTCCCATACCGTGAGAAAGTGTTTTAAAAAAAAATCGGAATGCTGTTTGTGCGTATCGGGCAAATGTAAAATACAGTGTTTAGGTTTTAAAATATAACAATGTTTTGTAATGCGTATGCAGGTGTTGGCAAAGGTTTCAATGTCATTAATAGTAACAGACTGATCCCAGCAGTTTTTCCATTCGGTATCCTCTGCATAGCGGGCAGAAAATTTTGTATAGTTGGCAGGATTTTTGTAAAAATCTTCGGGCACAAGGTAGGGTAAATGAATATGCCATGCACCATGGAAAGGAAGCAAATCTTTGATAACCGGCAAGGAAGGTTCAAAGCACAGCAAGGCAATTTCTGAGACTTTTCTTTTTAAAAATAGGATATTTTCCTTTAATGGAGCAGGAATAACAGAAGAGGGACAGGCAAAGGGAATAGGGGTCATCATGGCAAATACTCTCTTTTATGCTATAGCTTGGGATTTTTCTTTTATTGTATTTATCTGTGCCTCAAGGTTACTGAGTGCTTCCAGTTCTTGTTCGGCTTGGGTTTGAACAGCATGAAAATCTTTTAACATCTGAGCGGCTTTTTGTCCATCAGCATAAATCTCCTGCGTGGCGAGAAGTGCCTCCAGTTCCGTTTGCTTTTGGAGTGTTGCCTCCATTTGCTTTTCAAGCTGTTCGTATTGTTCCTGCAAAGGTTTTAATGCACGTGAAAGCTGATTTCGCTGTTCAGCCTGTTCGCGTTTGAGCCGTTTTTGTTCTTCACGGGAAAGGTTTATTTTGAGACTTTCCGGAGCTTGATTTTCAGAACAGGCTGAGCCAACGACGGCATGGATTTTACTTTTTTGCTTTTCCTTTTGACGGGCTTCTTCGTATTCTTCAAAGCCATTTTCGTAAATAATCAAGCCTTCTTTGGTAACTTCCCAGATTTCATCAACACAGGCAGACAGCAAGTGCCTGTCGTGGGCAACAATTAAAAGCGTACCGTCATAATTTTCCAACGCTTCAATAAGGGCTTCCCTGCTTTCCAAATCAAGGTGGTTGGTTGGTTCGTCCAAAACAAGAAAATTGCAGCGAGCCAGAAACAGCACGGCAAGGGCAAGCCTGCTTCTTTCTCCGCCTGAAAGTCCGGAAACCTGCCTGTCAAAGTATTCCTGTCCTAAAAGAAAAAGTCCCAGCACGCTCATAAGTTCTTCTTCTGTTGTGCGCGGGTCTGACAAACGTCTCATTTCTCCCAGAACAGTGCCTTTCAATTCCAAAGTTTCTGTTTGCTGCTGGCTGTAATAGCCAAGTTTGGTGAGCGAACCCATTTGTATTTGTCCGCCGGTTTTGGCAAGTTTCCCTGCCAAAATTTTTAAAAGGGTCGATTTTCCGCAGCCGTTATGCCCTACAAGTCCTACGCGCTGCCCGCGAAAAAGCGTAAAGGTCAGTTTATTCCAAAGACTGACGCCGTCAGGAAATACAAAGAATAAATCTGCAACGGAAAGGACAGTTTTTTCACTTTTGCTTGCTTCGGGCCATTTGAAGGAAAGTTCACGGCGTCTGGGTTCAGGACGATAATTTTCCATTTCTTTTTCAAGGCGTTTTGCCTGTTTTTGCCGTGAGGCTGCTTGCCTTGCTTTGGTTGCTTTTGCTTTAAAACGGCGGATAAATTCCATTTTATGGTTTAAATCTTCGGCAAGTTTTTTTGCTTCCCGTTCCCGCTGTTCTTCAATTTCTTCCTGCATTTCAAGAAATTGCGAAAAAGTGGCTTTGCGTAAAATAGGCTTGGAAGCTCCCAAATAAAGCACATGGGTGCTGATGTGGTCCATAAAAACGCGGTCGTGGGCAACAAAAATAAGAGAACCCTTGAAAGAAAGTAAAAATTCTTCCAGCCATTCAACAGCGTCCAAATCCAGATGGTTTGTCGGTTCGTCAAGAAGAAGCACATCCGCACCCGCCACAAGCACACGGGCAAGTTTTGCCCGTTCCCGCCAGCCCCCGGAAAGTTTCCGTAAACTGAGGGTCCATTTATTTTTTGCAAAGCCTAAGCCGGAAAGAACTGTTTGGGCTTTTTGTTCAGGATTATAGCCAAATTGGGCTTCAAGCTCATGCTGCTTTGCCATCAGGCGATTGAGGGTTTGCTCATCATTTTCTCTATGGGCTTTGTCCCATTCCTGCCAAAAATTACCCCAATCGGGAAGGGCCGACTGCACCCATGCCAAGAGTTCACAATCAAGCTCATTTTCTTCAATAATTTGTTCAACATAGCCAATCCGGCAGTTTTTGGGAGTAATCACGCGCCCTGCATCCGGAGGGGAGGCATTTGCCATAATACGGATGAGGGTGGATTTGCCGCAGCCGTTTGGTCCGCAGACGCAAAGGCGCATCCCGTCAACCACATCTATGGAAAAGTCGGTTAAAATATCTTTTCCGCCATAGGCTTTTGAAATATTTTGCAGGGTGATATTCATAAAAATGAGTGGGCTGAGATTAAAAAATATAATAATTATTCTATAGTATCAGGGTTAATCTTGAAACTCGGCATGTTCAAAATCTTGTTCATCATCGTCCGGCATATCAAGCCCCAAACGTTTCATTTTGGCAGCATATTGTTTGCGTTCGCGTGTACCAAGTTTGAGATAGCTGTCCCACTCGGGACTTTTTTGCTGATGTTTGGTAAAAACAAGAAAACAGGTATGGGCACACATGCGGTCGGCAGGACGCAGTCTGTCCGGAACAGCTTTCCATGGGCGCACCAAAATTTCAAGAACTTCCGTATTTTCAAAAGGACCCTTTTCAAGGGCAAGAAGCAGTGTGGAAACCTGATCAACGCAGGGAAGCAAAAACGCAAGGGGAGCCCCGGGAACAAGCGCTTCCAATGCATGATCTAAATAATCCCACGGGGTGCGAACATCTAAGAAAAGCGCATCTGCCTTTTTACCGTTTAAAATAGTCGGGTCATTGATTCCGAATCCTTCAGCAATATCGCGGTGATGAAAACGGACATTTTTGCCAACACCAGCCCAAGCCACGTTTTTTTTGGCGAGGTTATAAAATTCTTCCCGGGCTTCAAAGGTATGGACAGTGCCATTTTCACCGCTGAACCATGAAAGGGCGATGGTCAGCCCTCCGGAGCCGGATCCTGCTTCTAAAACAGTTCTGCCGTTACCAACGCCTAATTTCATGCAAATGTATCCCATATCTTTGGGATACATGATTTGCGTCTGGCGTTTTATACCCATGATTAAATCAAAAAGCTGGGGGCGTTCCACACGAAAAGGCACTCCAAGGGAGCTTTTGACTTCACCGCCATAGGGTGTACTGACAACATCTTCCATGCGGACAAGTCCATGTTGCGTTTGCCAGTCTTCGTTTTCTTTAATCCGGAGTAATTTTCTTTTGCCTTTTACAGAAACGAGGAAAGTTAAATCACCATATTGCGGCATAGCGTGTCCTTATTATATCCGTTTATATCAGTCTTTCAAAAATATAGGTATAAACTTTTCTTAAATGCAGGGTTATTTTCATCTTGATGGCAGGCTGTGTTGCCTCATCAAAATTTAAGAAAGAAAGAAGGTGATGAGTAATAGGGGTCAGGTCGGTGCTTGCGGTATTGCCCAACAATTCAATATACAGCTGAATACGGTTTTTTATTTCCTGCAGTTTTGCCCCTTTGTATTTTTGGGTCAAATTATTTTCGAGAAAAACCTGAAAAATAGCTTCATAGTTTTCAGGAAATGAGGTTTTTAAGCAGCTGTACCAAAGAGCAATATATAACGTTTCAAATTCTTTGGATAAATTCTTTCTTAAAATGAGATTTAATTTACCGATTTCCAAAAGTTCCATTTCATCGGAATAATTAAAATCAGACAAAAGAGCCATAAAGTTATTGGCAACATCTTTATTTTGTTCAATAAGAAAATCATCATTTGCGTTACGCATAATCCTAACCCTGTTTTTCTCGTCCATAGTGTTTTTTGGTATTTTTTGTATAAAATTTTCTTTTTTTATGCGGAATGTCTTGTTTAGCAGTGCTGTCATCTTTTTTGCAGTTTAAAGATTGCTGGTATTCTTTATCTAAAAGCATGGTCAAAAGCTGTATATTTTCACTTTCATCAAAATCGCGGATAAGCTCTTTGAGCAGCGGGATAAAACGTTTTGCCCTTTCTAATTCCAAGCCCGTGACCGTGCGGCGCATTGCAGAGAGATGGTTTGCCATTCTTTCGCTGACAAGGGAGGCGATTTCCTCATTACTTGGATCCGGATAGGGCAACATATCTATTTTATAAAATTTTGCAAGCCGTTCAAGCTCCAGTTTTTCCATAATATCAACAAGGGTAATGATAGTTCCTGCTGAGCCTGCCCGTCCTGTGCGTCCTGCCCTGTGGATATAGGATTCTTTATCTTCCGGTACTTCATATAAAAACACATGGGAAAGGTGGGGAATATCAATGCCTCGGGAGGCGAGATCCGTTGCCGCCAGATATTGCAGGGAACCATTGCGTAATTTCTCTATAATTTGTTCCCGCTCTTCCTGCGGCAAATCGGCAGAAAGTTCGAGAGCATTGTAGCCAAAACCCTGTAAAACCCCGGCAATATAATGAACATTGCTTTTTGTATTGCAAAAAATAATTGCCTGACTTGGGTTTTCTTTTTCCAATATCCGGATAAGACATCTGTCTTTATCCATGGGTTTACATTCACAAAAATAATGGGACGCCTGAGCGACATGGACTTGTCCCTGAGAGAGGCTAATCATTTTTGGATTATGGAGAAAACTTTTGACAATGCTTGTCACATGGGGAGGATAGGTTGCAGAAAAAAGAGCAACTTGTACATTATTTTTGGGGACAAAACGTTTAATTTCGAGAATATCTTGATAAAAACCAATAGAAAGCATGCGGTCAGCTTCATCAAAAATGAGCATTTTGAGTTTTGCAATATCTAAAGAATGGCGGATTAAATGATCAAGTACACGCCCGGGAGTGCCGATAACAACATGAACGCCTTTTTGTAATGCTTGGAATTGTTTGGAATATTTTGTCCCGCCGTAAAGGCAGAGGCAGGAAAGTTCACTGCCAAAAAGCGTTTTTGCATCATGTTCCACTTGCAGGGCAAGTTCCCTTGTCGGAACAAGAATAAGCGCCTGACAAAAGTTTTTTGTCAAATCAAGCAACTTTAAGCACGGAAGAAGAAAAGCCCCTGTTTTACCGCTGCCCGTGCGGGACTGCACCATAACATCACGGCTTTTCAGCGTATACGGCAGGCTGTGAGCCTGTACGGGCATCAAGTCTTTCCAGCCTGCCCGAAAACAGGCATCGCGTAAATTTTCAGTCAGCTCTTCAAAGGTGAGGGGAGCATATTCATTTAACGAAATTTTTTCTTCCATAGACATATATTTTACTCCGAACAAAGTATACCATAATAATGAGTGAATGCAAGAATTTGTTGAAAATTTTGTAATCTATTGATATTATATCTTTTTATTGTATAAATTTTTATACAGTATAGTGTTTTTTGCGTATAGACCTTGCAAAAAAAATTTGTTATGGTTGGTTTCAGCGTTTATGTAAGTTTAGATGTGAGGATAACAAATGAAACACGAAGAACTTTTGGTAAAACCATGGAGTGTTCTTTTAAACAGTTTAAAAGAGTTGCCCTATGTGATGAAAGTTGTTGTTGATGAAGGGGGAACTCGTCCCATTTGGAATGCGAAAAACGGAAATAAAGAAAATTTTGTAATGGCATGGCCCAGAGAACCACTTTTGCGTGCCGGCATTATTGTTGGCGGTGAAGTGGAAGGCAAGCTTGAACCCAAAGCTATTTTTCCCTTCATGGAAGGTTTCCCTAATACCATGCGTGTTGAAACAACGCATCCGTGGGCAAACGGACTGGAAGGGGAAGTTGGCTGCCTTGCAGGAGAATCCGATCAAATTCTTTGGTTTTACAATCCTCTTTTTTTCCGTGATAAAGTAATAGATTTGACGGAAGGTATTGAACAAACCTTTTATTTATCAGGTTTATGCCTTGGACTTCGCCGAGCTTTGCTTGATGAAATTACCATTACGAACGGTCCCTATTACGAAGCCCATGCAGCAAAATGGCTGAAAGAAAATCCGGATAAAACCCGTTTAGATGTTCCGGCACTCAAAATTGATATTCATGGAAAACATATTTTATCTCCGACAGATACGGCATCCGAATACCAAGCCCGTGTCACCGTTGAAGAAGTGGAAGAATTTGAGTTCGGACCAAAAGGGGGCGGAAAAATTTATCGCTTTGTGTCAACTTTCGGGGATAAGGAGAATGTCCGCATTTTGATGTTTGTACCTGAAAGAGTTTGTCCAAAAGGTTATGTTCCGAAAGCCGGTGATGAAGTGGATATGATTTTCTGGCTGCAAGGACGTGTTATTGATGTTGCCGAAGGCGATATCATTGAAGAAAAAATCCAGTAGCATGTTTCAAACAAGTAAACAAATTATTGTTGCCTCCGGTTCTCCCCGGAGGCAGCAATTTTTCACAAATCTGGGCATTGCTTTTCAAGTTTTGAATGTGCAAAACAATGAATTGTACAAAGCTCAGGATAAAGATATCCCGAGGCAAGGCATTAAAGGAGCATTTGATAAAGAAGAACGCCCTGCCGGAAATGAAAATCCTGAAGAGTATGCCAAACGGGCAGTTTTATTAAAAGCTTTTGACGCCCTCAGGTACTTGGGATTATTACAGGAAAAGCAGGCTTTTCTTTCTTCCGCTGAAAAAAGTATATTCCTGCAGGCATTGTCATTTCCTGTGGAAACTTTTTCCTTTTTCTTGCCAAATTATGAAAAAAGTATCATTGTGACGGCAGATACCATAGTTTGCCTTGGAAAAGAGATTCTTGGAAAGCCAAAAACGGAAGAAGAAGCGCTGACCATGCTGAAAAAGCTGCAGGGAAAAACGCATGTTGTTATGACTGCCGTTTCTTTTGTCGATACTGCACAGCATGCCTGCTATCTTTTTTGCGATAAAACAGAGGTTACGTTTATGCCGTGGGCAGACGATATTTTGAAAGCCTACGTAAAAACAGGAGAAAGTTTTGACAAGGCAGGAGCATATGGCATAAGCGGACAGGGAAGCTTTTTAGCCCGCTCTGTGCAGGGAAATTTGGATACCGTAATAGGTTTGCCGGTAGCGAAATGTGTTGAATTTTTATTATGGAATAAGGCAATAACCATTTAAGGAGTATGAGATGGAATTAAGCGAATTGGTAAAAAAAGCAAGAACATGCCGTTTTTTTTGTCAGGAAGAAATGCCCGCGCAGGTTTTGGACGATTTGATCGATATGGCTCGTATTACTTCCTCTGCACGCAATGCACAAATTATCCGTTATGTGGTTATTCAGGATAAAAATGTCCGCGCAAAGATAGAAGAATCCTTCGTCTTAGGCGGGGCATTGCCTCCGGAGCAAAAACCTCAGCGGGGTAAAGATTCTCCTGCTGCCGTTATTGTTTTTCTTGCCCCACAGGAAATAACCCAGTTTGGGACTATGGATATTGGTATTGCAGCACAAACTGTTCAGTTGGGAGCAGCAGAAAAAGGCTATGCCGCCTGTATCATAGGAGCGTTTAAAAAAGAACTTGTTGCTGATATTTTACAAAAAGAAGGGGTTTCTTTTTTCGATGAAGAATCAGGGGCAAAACTTATTCCTCATTTATTGATGATTTTAGGGAAACCAAACCAGAAACAGGAAATTACAACGGTTAAAGAAGACGGAAAAACACATTATTATATCGATGAAAGAGGATATAATATGGTTCCAAAACGGGCATTAAAAGATATTTTGCTTCTCCATAAATAGAGGAAAACCATGCAGCGTACTATGCAAAAAGATGTCTTGGAAACATTGCAGGCAATGCGGCAAAAATGCCCTCTGGTGCATTGCATTACCAATTTGGTGGTTATGCAGGTTAATGCCAATGTGCTGCTTGCAGCCGGAGCTTCCCCGATAATGGCGCATGCACAGGAAGAGCTTGAAGATTTGGTTAAAATTATTAACGCACTGGTACTGAATATTGGAACGCTGGATAAACATATGATAGCGTCCATGAATGTTGCAGGGGATTTTGCCAATAAATATAAAAAACCTGTTGTACTTGACCCTGTCGGGGCAGGTGCTTCACGGCTGAGAACGGAGACAGCTCTTTCTATTTTACGGACAATAAAGCCTTGTATTGTACGGGGCAATGGGTCTGAAATTATGGCGCTTGCCGGTGAAATAGGGGAAACAAAAGGGGTTGACAGTACAAAGAACAGTCTTGAAGCGGCTGATGAGGCAAAACATCTTGCTAAAACATTCCGGACTGTTGTGAGCGTGAGCGGTGAAGTGGATATGATTACTGACGCAAATCACGTTGCATATGTGCATGGCGGCAATCCTTTGATGACGCTTGTAACAGGTATTGGCTGTTCAGCGACGGCAATGACAGGTGCGTGCATGGCTGTTGCCAAAACACCCTTTATCGGGGCTGTTTCTGCTATGGCTTTATTTGCCAGCGCCGGTGAAAAAGCAGGAAAAAAATGTCAGGGACCCGGTTCTTTCCTGTCATATTTTATTGATGAACTCTATCATGCTGATTATGCAGACGCTGCAAAACGTGTAACTACTGGATAAGTATGGGGATTAAGTATGGAATGGTCTGATTTTCGGGATTTTGGCTTATATTTAGTGACGGATCAGGATTTATGTTTGGGGCGTCCCATAGTAGATGTTGTTTTGCAGGCAGTGCAGGCAGGGGTACAGGCTGTGCAAATACGCGAAAAAAACAATAATACCCGTGATTTTTTAGCGTTGGCAAAAGTCTTGGTCAAAGAAGTGCAGGTACGGCATAATATTCCTGTCATTATTAATGACAGGGTGGATATTGCCCTTGCCTCCGGGGCTTCCGGCGTGCATTTAGGGCAAAGCGACATGCCCGTTGCGGACGCCCGCAAGCTCATGGGAACACGGCGGATTATCGGGCTGACTGCTCCCACCATGGCTGATTTGGAAAAAGCAATCAAAGAAGAAGTGCAGTATATTGCGGTAAGCCCTGTTTTTCCTACCAATACCAAAAAAGATACCGCGCCTGCATGGGGGCTTGAAGGCATGAAAAAAGCCCGTGCCTTTATGGACGAAAAAAAATGTACCATTCCGCTGATGACCATTGGCGGGATTAATACGCAAAATGCACGGGCAATTTTAGATACAGGAGTGGAAAGTATAGCTGTTGTTTCTGCAATTTGTTCTGCTCCCCATATTGATGAAACCGTGAAAGAGTTTTTGAAAGCATTTGGAAAATAAAAATCCAGATGCTTTTTATTATACAAAAGATTGTTTTAACCTGCCGATGCACGTCCAAAGCCGTGAGGAAGAAGCGTGATGGAAACAAATAAAAAGGAGAAGATGATTATGAGTGCAACAAACAAAACTACAAAGTCACAGAAGAAAACAACTGATACCTTTATATTGATGGGGAATATAAAGGCAGAGAATCCCAGTGTGAAATCAGAAGTATCTGATTCCCAGAAGATCCTGTTTGAAACCACATATGTAAATATGAAGGAATGCGGTAAAAAGGGAAGTGGAAAATATGTAGCAGCAATTCCTGTCGAATTGCTCAAAGTGGATTTGGCATATCAAAGAATTACGACAAGTACACCGACAAGGCTTAAACGGTTGGCAAATCACTGGAGAGAAGATAAATTGATGCCCATGATTGTAGTGGCCCATCCAGAAGAATATTGCTTTTATATTGTGGATGGATACCATCGTTATACAGTGGCAACAACAATGTTGCGTACTTCATATAAGGCCTTGGATGCAATCGTTCTTACGAACGCGCCAAAGGACTCTAGTAAACGGCAAAAATTTGAGGCTGAACTATTTGTGAGCCAGAACGAAGAGGTAGAAAGGGTCACACCTATCCAGATGCATAATGCTAGGCTCCTGATTGGAGATTCTGCGGCAATCAGCCTTCAGAAGATGTTGGACAAGTATAATGTGTCTTATGTGGCGTCTCCTGGACAGAGGGAACAAGCTGTTCTTGGCAGTTATGAAACAGCATATGGAATAGCAAAAAGGAATGGCAATGTCTGTCTTGAGTTTATCTTTTCTATTATCGACAATGCTGGGTGGAAGACTGAAACGAATGGATACAGTAAAGCCATCATGAAAGGGATTAAAGATGTATGGTGCGCATATCCGACTTCAGATAAACATAAGCAGATGCATACATATTATAGCAAAGCACTAAGAGGGATAGACCCTAAACTGCTGATTGCTAAATCTCGTAGTAAATATCCAGAAAGAAATGAGAGGCAGACAGTTGCTTTATATCTGGCGGATATGGTTGTTGATAATCTTGGATTTGAAAAGTCGAAATATTTTGAGGCCTCGAAATAAAGTGACTCTTAGAAGAATGGAGAAAATGCAATGAAAGATGATGCAACAATTGTAAAAGTATTTACAAACGAAACAGAGTTTAATGATGCATATGAAAGATTCCTTGCTAGTTTACCACGGGCAGATGACAAAATTATAGAAAACCATGAAAGAATGGAGACTTGCTTTCGGGACTATCTGGATGCATTTGAAAAGTGGATATTTTGCCATGCATACGCAAGTGGTTATGCTGCTGCAATGTCAAAAAGTAAGGATTAGGGAGAACAGTGATGAAAATAATTAAAGGTGCAAGTAGAGCGGAGACTCATTGGACGGCACGCCAACTTGTCGAATATATGGAAGATGGGACAGTTGATTTCAACATTGATATCCAAAGAGGATATGTATGGAAGAAGAATGATAGAAGATCAGAATTTATCCGTACACTGATTTTAGACAATTCGGTTCCAGCATT
>OFFE01000645.1_pt1 | contig 28622 bp, 23 predicted proteins | sample 1521371 | NCBI WGS metagenome assembly OFFE01 (sample SAMEA3504131, study PRJEB24116) | mouse gut metagenome | biome: mouse gut; feature: mouse-associated habitat; material: faeces | place: Denmark | collected 2011 | reverse complement strand
TGTATATACAGAGACATATGGAAGAAACGGTTGAGAAGCTGTCAAAGATGTTCGGCGCGGTTCTGGTCTCCGGGCCGCGCCAGGTGGGGAAGACTACCATGCTGCAGGGAATGACAGAGGATGCGGAATACGTGACCCTGGACGATCCCTTGCTGTTGACCAGCGCCATAGAGACCGGAACCACATTTTTTAAGGACAATCCGCCCCCGATTTTCCTTGACGAGGTCCAGAAAGCGCCGAACCTGTTCCCGCAGATAAAGCTTCTGCTGGACAAGGACAGGAAGAAGGGACAGTTCTTCCTGTGCGGATCCCAATCCTTCCAGATGATGAAGAATGTCAGCGAATCTCTGGCCGGACGGCTGGGAATCGCCATGCTGCAGGGGCTTTCCATGCGCGAGAAGTATGGCTGTCGGTTTCGGGAGGCGTTCGTCCCCACGGAGGCGTATCTTGCGGCGCGCAGAGAGGAGCTTAAGGATATTGTGTATGCGGATATCTGGGAGAACATCCATCGGGGCAGCATGCCGGAGCTGTACGCGAATCCTGACTTTGACTGGCAGATGTTCTATGGGGCTTATGTCAGGACGTATATAGAACGGGATGTGCGGGAGCTGACCCAGGTAGGGGATGAGGTAAAGTTCACGAAGTTCATGGCGGTGATGGCTGCCAGGACAGGGCAGCTTTTGAACCTGAGCGCTGTGGCAAGCGACGTGGGAATCAGCCAGCCCACAGCCGACAGATGGCTTTCCATCCTGACGGCTTCAAATATCGTCTATCTGCTGCAGCCTTATTCCAACAATCTGGCAAAACGCGCTGTCAAGACACCGAAGCTTTACTTTTTGGATACGGGACTTGCCGCATATCTCACAAAGTGGAACGGGGTGGAAGTGCTGAAGAACGGTGCCATGGCCGGTGCCTTTTTTGAGAGCTTCGTGGTTTCGGAGGTGTTGAAGAGCTATTATAATCAGGGCGTGCTGGATCCTCCGCTTTATTTTTATCGGGATAAAGACCAGAGGGAAATCGACCTGCTGGTGGCGGAGGGAGACGTGCTGTATCCGCTGGAAATCAAGAAGCATGCCGACCCGAAAGTGAACGACATCACGGCTTTCGACGTACTGGAAAAGCTGCCGGGAGTCAGGAGGGGGTCTGGCGGCGTGATTTGCACGTATGACAGGATGGTGACGCTGAAAGGGCAGGATAGGGTCATCCCGGTGGGCTATCTCTAGGGGGCTTTGCAGAGCCGTTTTCTCTAACTTCAATATCTTGCTGTATGCAGCAACATAGATCAAAATAGAAAATGAGGATTCAGGGTGAAATGGCGTGGAAACCTTTTGGCAGATATGTTACACTATATACTATATCAGATTAGAATGGCATGAAAATATCAGATGTATAGGATAGGAAGAAAACATATGGCTAAGCTATTCTCTTCAAAAGAAGCTAAAAAGCTTGTGGAGCGGCATCAAAAGCTATTAGATAGACTGGAAGCCGGAGGCAGAATTACAGAAAACTATGTGAAAGTAATTCAGGATGCTACAAATCGTCTTGTTGCAGATGAGACCCTCAGAGTATTGAAGACAGTTCCCATAGAGGAAATCAATCGTGACAAACGTGGGATAAAGACCAAGCCACTGAGGGATTGCGGCTATGAAACGGTAGCAGACATTGCTGCCTCTTCGGTTTATGAGATTGCTTTAGTAAGGGGAATCAGTGAAGATACCGCATATACAATACATAGGATTGTCAGAGATATTGTCAGTTCTGCGCAGAAAACGATTAAGATTAGACTGAATTTGGATAAGAAAACACAGGAAAGCACCCGGATTGTAATAGCCGTGGTTCAGTATGACAGAAGTGTGCTTATTGAAAAAGCCTGTCGAAGTCTGATTACGGCAAATGATGGTATGATTTCGGACGCTATAGATAATCTCGACTGTGCCGCAAATGGATTGAAGTGGCTTTTGTCATTCATCAGGGGCGCGCGCTTCTGGGCGATGAGATGGGGCTTGGTAAAACTGTTCAGGCAATCGCAACGATGGTCTCTCTGAAAAATACGAATGCAACGCATTTTGTTGTTGTGTGTCCTGCCAGCGTAATTACAAACTGGTGCCGGGAAATCGGTCAGAAGAGCAAGCTGCGTGTTACGAAAGTACATGGAGCCAGACGTGAGGCGGCGCTTGTATCGTGGGTCAAATTGGGCGGCGTGGCAGTTACCACATATGAGACAACGGCTTATTTTGTATTGGGAAATGACTTCAAATTTTCTCTTATGGTGGTTGATGAAGCGCACTATATAAAGAATGCGAAAGCGCAAAGGTCAATTAATGTGCGAAAGCTTTGCGAACACACAGAAAGGCTTCTATTTATGACGGGCACTGCTCTCGAAAATAATGTTGATGAAATGGTTTCCCTGATTCAGATTCTGCGGCCTGACATTTTTTTAAGTATTCGCGGAATAAGCTTTATGGCAGCAGCCCAGCAGTTCAGAGAGCAAATCGCTCCGGTTTATTATCGCAGGAAACGTGAGGATGTTTTGACGGAGCTTCCGGAACTTGTCGAGAGCCGTGACCTGAATACAATACGAGGCGTATGCGAGATTTTGGGTAATCAATGTATGAATCCAATCAATGGCTCATTGAGTCCGCAAAGACGGCAGGAGATTATAGATGAGTTCAACATGGCTCCTGCGTGCACTGTGCTGGCAGCGCAGATTCAATCTGGAGGAACGGGCCTGAATATCCAATCGGCCAGTATGGTTATCATATGTGAACCTCAGCTTAAGCCGTCTATTGAAAATCAGGCTATTTCCAGGGCATATCGGATGGGCCAGACGCGGAATGTATTAGTATATCGGCTGCTGTGCGACAACACGGTAGATGAAAAGGTTACAGAAATTTTGGATCAGAAACAGAAAATTTTCGATGCTTTTGCGGATAAGTCTGTTGCTGCCCAGGAAAGTATTGAAGTGGATGATAAGACATTTGGAGATATTATTAAAGCGGAAATCGAGCGTATCAATGCAGAAGAGCAGGTTGGATAAGAGTATATCATGTTTTGTGTGAATGAGAGGAGATGAATTTTTTATGAAACTGATTCATTGTGCAGACATCCATCTGGATTCTCGGATGGAGACACACTTGACAAGCGAACAGGCATCTATAAGGAATACCGAGATTATCAGGTCATTTATTCGTATGACAGAGTATGCGGAAAAAAATGGCGTCCGTGCCGTAATAATTGCCGGCGATATGTTTGACGGAAAGCGCATCAGGGTGCGGACTGTTAATGAAATTGTCAGTGCAATGAGACGGACCCCGGATATCGACTATCTATATCTTGCGGGCAATCATGATGAAGCAGCGCATGCTTTTTCCGATATGGAACTGCCGCAGAACTTTAAACAGTTCACGAAAAAGTGGGATACCTTTCTATATGAAGATGTTGCCGTTTCAGGGATAGAAATTTCATCCGGTAATGCGGTTTCGCTATACAGAAATGTCCCTCATAAGGACAATTATATTAATGTTGTAGCGCTCCATGGGCAAATCGGAACTGAGTGCGGCGTTGATCGGGTCAATCTGAAGCTGCTGAAAGACAGGGGCATTGATTATCTTGCGTTGGGACATATTCATTCTTATAGCCTGGAACCATTGGATGAGAAAGGGGTATATTGTTATCCCGGGTGCCTGGAAGGGCGCGGCTTTGATGAATGCGGGGAAAAGGGCTTTATGCTGTTGATCACGGAGCGCGGAAAGATTGTACCAGAGTTTGTACCATTCTCCTGCCGCCAACTGCATCAAATGCCCATTGATATTACCGGTCTGGCAAAAAATGCGGAAATTGCAGAGAAGATGCGTTCCGTTGCGGAAAGTTTTAGCAGTGATGACATGGTTGAGTACATTCTGACAGGATGCTATGATCCGATGACAGATATTGCAGTATCATATCTGCAAAATCTTGTGAAAGGAGATTTCTTTTTCACTAAAGTAAAAAATAAGAGCAGGATGGCCATTGACCCCGATAACTATAAAAATGATATCTCGCTCAAAGGAGAATTTATCAGACTTGTTCTTGCCAGTGATTCCAACGATGAGGACAAGGCCGCTATAATTAGGATTGGCATGGAGGCCTTATCAGGAGAGGAGATTGTGTTATGAAACTCTTGAAATGCCATATTGAGAATTTTGGTATACTGTCCGGATTCGACTATACGTTTCAGGAGGGACTGACAGTTATACGCGAGGCAAACGGCTTTGGCAAAAGTACCCTTGCCGCTTTTATCAAGGCCATGTTTTACGGAATGCCGCGCATAGGTGCCAGAAACATCAGAGAAAACGAGCGCAGGCGGTACGACCCCTGGCAGGGGGGGAAGTATGGCGGTTTTCTGGAATTTGAGCATCAGGGTGTCGCCTATCGCGTGACGCGATATTTTGGAAAAACGGCATCGAAAGACAGCTTTGATTTGATTGATTTGACAAATCGCCGAAAGAGTGAGAGATTTTCGGATAAGATGGGCGAAGAATTATTTCAGTTGGATGCAGACTCTTTCGCACGCAGCACCTATATGCCCCAGGCGGCGCAAATTGATGTCTCTGCTACGACATTGATTCGCACAAAACTGAGCAATCTTGTGGATAATACGAATGACTTGAATAACTATGATACGGCCAGGGATGCCTTGCATCAGCTTAGGAGCAAATACAAACCCTACCGTGGAAGTGGCGGCCAGATTCAAAGGCTCATGGATACCTATAATGGATTGGAAGCGCAGAAACATAAAGCGGAGACCCAAAAACCACAGCTTATTGATATTTTAGATGACATAGACAGATGGGATAGGGAAAAGGCAGAGAAGACAGAAACAGTAAAGGAGTTACGCGAAAAAATCCGCATATCTTCTAGCCAGAAAGCAGTACGTGCACATAAGGAACGATTGCGCGAACTACAGCGGGATGTGCAGAAAAATCAGCAGGAGTTGGAGAAGCTTGATACGAATTATCCTGCAGGATATCCTACAACAGAAGAAATCAAGAAACAACGAAGCAATATGGAGATTTCTGCACAGTCAGCAAAACGTCTACAGACACTAAAGCTTTCTGATGAGGATTGCGCTGTTGCTGAAAAGGAGAAAGGGCTCTTCTCGGATGTTGACAGGGTATCGGAGGAGATTAACAACTGTGAACGACAGTGCAATGAGCTTGCAGCGGTTTCAGCCAGGTTGACGGCACAGATGCTTCCGGAGGAGCGGCAACGCCTGGACGAGCTTGGACTCCTGTTTGAAAACGGGGTTCCCTCCGAAGAAAAGCAGCAGGAACTTCTCGGCATTGCGGATGATTTAAAAGCAAAGCGACTACATCGTGACAGTCTGATGGTGCCTGTAGAAGAACAGGAGGAGTATGACAGCCTGAAAAAGCTGTTTGGAAATGGCGCTCCAGATGAAAGCATGCTTGCTGACTGCGAGGAGAAACAGCATGACCTGGATGCCCTGAAGAAAAGCCGTGAGGGTTATTTGTTTACAGGGAAAGATCAGGCGGACTATCAGGCCTTGCAGCGTACCTTTGCATCCGGCATGCCAACGGAACAGGAAATTCAGGAAAAGCAGAAGGACTGCCGTCGAATCACAGAGCTTACTGGAAAAAAGAATGCGAAAACAGTGATTGCCCAAAAGCCAGAGACGAAAAAGTCATCGCTTTCCCCGGTTTCGGTTTCTTGTGGTCTGTTGGGTGCCGTTCTCATTGTTATTGGAATCATTTGCCTTACGGCAGACCAGCAGGTTGTCGGTATTCTGTTGCTTGTTGGGGGATTCTTGGCTTTACTGGCATCGTTTTGGGTCTATGTCAAACAGATGATGAGTGGGCAGCAGAAAGGCCCGTCAATGATTACGGCAAGTGCTATTACGGATGAGGAAAACCAGGAACTTTATGATTTGCAGCATTCTTTGAATGACTTTTTGTATCGATTTTACCCTGATGTGGCTGAACCCGAAAATAGACTTGTCCAGTTGCTGATTGATACAAAACGATTTGCGGAACTGAAAGACAAAAAGGAAGCCTGTGAGGATAAAGTACAGCGCATTGACCAGGAGATAGGAGAAAAGTATCGCGGGATTCGAGCTGTTCTGGATACATATTATCCTGGCAGACCTTATGCAGAAGATTGTGTGAAAGAACTTCGGGAGTCCTGCCGTAGGTATCGGACGCTGAAAGCCCGGGTTGAAGAAGTAAGCGCAGAACGAGAAAAGCTTTCAGAGCAGATTACGTCTTATCGGAGGCAGCTTACAAATGAACTCCAATGTTATTATCCATCCGTTCTGCAGGCAGATCTTCGCCAAGGCATACAAACTCTGATAACAGATGCGACTGCCTATGAAGAACTACGTGATAAGCAGCAGGCTATGCAGCGTGATAATGCGAATTTTAATATGCGCGCTAGGGAACTGAACGGAGAAATCCAAAATACACTCGTGAAGTATGAGGCCTATGATTCCCAGGTAGAGCCAAATCTTTGCTTGCAGAAATTGCGTAAAAGATTTGAAGCCTATAAAGAAGCAACAGACCATGCAGAGTATTATGCCCAGGCCTATGATGAAGCTTTGCAGCAAAAGCAAGAGGCAGATATAGCTGTCCAGGCATTTGTTCAAAAATACCGGCTTTCGGGTGCTTCTGCGCAGGAGATGATTGAGCAGGCGGCAGATGCTCTTCACAGGCGGGCCGGTTGTCAGAAGAATTTGGAGGAGGCGAGTGAGAAACTGAAACGGTTTCTTTCCGAGAATCCGGATATCGAACAACAGTTCTCAGAGGAAATCCCTGATTATCCCGAACTGGAGGTTCTGCAAAGATTGGAAAAAACGACGCAAGAGCAGATTGAAGGGATTGAATCGAAGTTACGTAGATTCCGACAGGACAGAGATAGTTTGCGCCGGAGTGTGGAGCGGATTCCTGAGTGGGATGATCAAATGGCGTATATATCTGAAGAGCGTCAGGAGGCAGAAAAGAAATGCAGCCTGCTCGATCAGACAATGGAGCTATTGAGTCAGGCGAAGGATAATCTTGCAAACAGCTATGTTGGCAAGGTGGAGCGTGGATTTGAAAGCTATGCGTCTTCTTTTTTGGAAGGTGAACTTGGGCATGCCATGATAGATAAGGATTTGAAACTCTATGTTGATGAGCAGGGAGCTGCTCGGGAAGTCGGTTGTTTTAGTGCGGGTATGGCTGACAGTATTATGATTTGTATGCGGCTGGCTTTAATTGATGCTTTATTTACAAAAGAGAAGCCGTTCCTGATTCTTGACGATCCATTTGTTAATTTGGATGATGAGCATACAGGACGTGCTCTGAAGCTGCTGGAAGAAATTACAAGACAGTATCAAGTTATTTATCTGGTATGTAATAGTGGCAGATCCCCAGAAGTAATGGGAAAAGCAGGAGCGGATAGAGCATATGGAGGTAAAGTCCTCTATGGTGGGGATACCCTGACTGGCAGGGTAGGGAGGAATTCTAAAAATAATAATTTGTAATGTTACAGGATGTCAGCTATACTGGATACAAAAGTAGGGTTGGCTGTGCTTTCGGGAAGCAGACAGAATGGGGGAAAAGATAGCTGTGGAAATCTGGCAGGAATCGGATGGGGATAAGCATATGGATTCGAGCGAAAGGGTTGTGCGGAAAAAGTTCCATGGGAAATTCCGGGCGGCGCTGTCCATCTTCAGCCTCATGGGGCAGGTGGCCTGGGTGGTGGAGAACATGTATTTCAATGTCTTCATCTATAAGATGTTCCACGCCTCGGCGGCGGACATCTCCCTGATGGTGGGGGCCAGCTCCGTGGCGGCCACGGTGACCACCATTCTGGTGGGGGCTTTCACGGACTATGTGGGAAAGCGCAAGGCCTTTATCTGCGGGGGATATCTGGCCTGGGGCCTGTCCATCCTGGCCTTCGCGCTTCTGCGGGTGGATTTCCTGACGCCTCTGGCGGGGAGCGCCCTGGGGGCGGCGTCTTTGGGCATCACGCTGGTGATCGTGCTGGACTGCGTGATGACCTTCCTGGGCTCATCGGCCAACGATGCCTGCTTCAACGCCTGGATGACGGACTGGGGCGATGGCGGCAACAGAGGGAAGATAGAGGGCGTCAATTCCATGATGCCTTTGGTGGCCATTCTGGTGGTGTTCGGCGGGTTCTCCGCCTTCGACCTGGACAGGGCGGAGAGCTGGACGGCCATCTACCTGATCGTGGGCGCTGCCGTGATGCTGATTGGAGGGCTGGGGTTCTTTCTGATTGAGGAAAAGCAGGGGATAAAGCCGCAGACGAAGCGGGTGGCGGAACAGCAGACAGGGCCAGGACCGCATGCTGAGCCCAAGGCAAAGCAGCAGGCAAGGCGGGGAGGAAGGCCAGGGGAGGAGCGGGCCAGCTACTGGGGGAATGTCTCCTACAGCTTCCGCCTGTCCGTTCTGCGGGAGAATCCGCTGCTGTACGCGGTGATAGGGGCTTTCGCTGTGTTCGGCATCTCCATCAATATCTTCATGCCATACTTGATACTGTATTATGAAAAGACATTAGGCATGGCTAACTATGTGATGGTCATGGCTCCGGCCATTGTGCTGGCGGCCGTGGCCACGGCGTTTTATGGGAGGCTCTATGACCTGCTGGGGTTCCGGCCTTCGGTGGTGCCCTCCATATTGCTCCTGATGGCGGGATATGTGCTGCTGTATTTCGGGCGGGCTACGGGAATCGTCTTTATCGGCTCCCTTTTGATGATGACAGGGTATCTGACGGGCATGGCGGTGTTCGGGGCCATGATCCGGAGCAACATTCCGGGGCAGCGGGCGGGCCAGTTCCAGGGCATCCGGATCATCGGGCAGGTGCTGATACCGGGTATCCTGGGGCCTGCCATCGGGGCTTTCGTGCTGCGGGACGCGGACAAAATAGTGAACTCGGACGGAACGGAGTCTTTTCTGCCCAATCAGAATATCTACCTGGCTGCGTTTCTGGCGGCAGCAGCTACCTTGGCGGTACTGGGGCTGATCTTCCGGATGATGCGCAGGGGGCGCCACAGGCTGGTGAGCCGGTGCGGGGAGCGGATTCTGGGGGAAATGCCGGGAATGCCGGAGGCCAGTGCGACAATAGAGAGCCAGGAGGAGCCGGAAGCTGCCGTGCGGGGGCTGTCGGAGGTCGGGACAGCAAGAGAAAGCACCGAAGAGCCGGAAGATATCGTGCAGAGAAATCTGAAGGTCAGTGCGCTCAGGGAGAGCCAGGAGGAGCCGGAAGTTGCCATGCCGAGTCTGTCGGAGCACAAGACAGCAAGGGAGGGCAAGGAGAATCAGGAAGCATCCGTACCGGACAGAGGAACCGCCCGGGCCATGGCGGTCCGGGAGCCAGCCCGCGTCTGGGATGCCTACCCCCGCCCCCAGATGCGCAGGGAAAAGTGGCTCAGCCTCAACGGAAAATGGCAACTGAACGGCCGGGAGATTCTGGTGCCGTTTCCGCCCCAGGCCCTGCTGTCCGGATACAGGGGGCGCGTGGGCACAAAGCTGGAGTATGCCAGGAGCTTTACGCTGCCGGAGGGGTTCCGATCCGGAAAGGAGAAAGGCGGGCGCATCCTGCTGCATTTCGGAGCGGTGGATCAGGTGGCGGAGGTTTTCCTGAACGGGCGATTCGTGGGCAGGCATGAGGGCGGCTATCTGCCTTTTTGGTTCGATGTGACGGAATATCTGGCAGACAGTGAGAAGGGGGAGAACCTGCTGTGCGTCAAGGCGGAGGACACCCTGTCCGCGCTGTATCCCTACGGAAAGCAGCGGAAAGCCCGGGGCGGCATGTGGTACACGCCTGTAAGCGGCATCTGGCAGAGCGTGTGGCTGGAGCCTGTGCCGGACAGCTATATCGAAAGGCTGGACGTGGCGGCGGACACCCGGAAGGTGCGGATAACGGCGGTTCGGGGCGGAGAGAAAGACACGGAGAAAACAGCAGAAAAATCGGCCCATACTGAAAGGGAATCGGCTGCTGCCGGCGATGGCCCGACAGTGGCAGAGGAAGGTCTGCGAAGCGATAATGGGACAGCGGGCAGCGGACACAGTACAGACGCAGCCAGCGGCAGTGACGCAGGAAAAGCAGGCCTGTCCGTCACCATAAAGCTCCATGACGGCAGCCTCCATACGGTGCATGGGCAGAGAGACACGGTGGAAATCGACCTTTCCCGAATCCCTCTGGCGGACGGAACCTGCTATCAGCCCTTGCTGTGGACGACAGAGCATCCTTATCTATACGAAATGACGGTAGGACTGGGAGAGGACAAAGTATCCTCCTATTTCGGCCTCAGGACCATTGCCGTGGAGCAGCATGACGGCATCCCGAAGGTCTGCCTGAACGGAGAGCCCGTTTTCCTCCATGGCGTCCTGGATCAGGGATATTTCTGTGACGGAATCTATCTGCCTGCGGAAGCAGAGGAGTATGAGCGGGATATCCTGCGCATGAAGGAGCTGGGCCTGAACCTGCTGCGCAAGCACATCAAGATCGAGCCGGAATGCTTCTATTATTACTGCGATGTCCACGGCATGCTGGTGATGCAGGACATGGTGAACAGCGGCCGCTATTCCTGGATTGGGGACACCGCTCTGCCCACCATCGGGCTGTACCTGAAAGGCTCCGGCAGACTGGGCAGCAGGCGGCGCAAGGACTTTTTCCGCAGGCATATGGCGGACACCATCAGGCATCTGTACAGCCACCCCAGCGTCATCGCCTACACCATCTTCAATGAGGGCTGGGGGCAGTTCGACAGCGATGTCATGTACCGGGAGGCGAAGGGACTGGACGGCACCAGGCTCTACGATGCCGCATCTGGGTGGTTCCCGGGGAAGGAGAGCGATTTCCACAGCCAGCATATCTATTTTAAGCGCCTGTCTGTCCCGGAATCGCCTGACAGGCCTGTGCTGGTGTCGGAGTGCGGCGGCTATTCCTACCGGGTGCCGGGACATTTCTACGCGAAATACGCCAGCTTCGGCTACGGTGAATGCGCGGACGGCGCTGCGCTTACGGGGCGGATACGGGAACTATACAGGGAGACCATCCTCCCGGCGGTTCAAAGGGGGCTCTGCGGCTGCATCTACACCCAGCTTTCCGATGTGGAGGATGAGGTCAACGGCCTGTACACCTATGACAGGAAGGTCTGCAAGGTGGACAGGAAAGCCATGCGGGACATCCGGCGGAAGCTGGACGCGGCGGTTGGACGGAAAGCCGGGCAGCAGGCTGATTCATGATCGGGTGGACATATAGCGAGACGCAAAACATTGCAGCTTACGGGAGAGCTGCGCCTGTCCGCGGGAACTTTGACCAAAATTTTGACTCTCAAAGGAATCTGTTGCAGGAGGGTCGGCTTTGTGCTATCATGTTAGGCGGACAGAGACAGCCGATTTACAGATCAGGAACGGCGTCTGCCTTGCGGCAGGGAAATTGGGCGGCAAGGCAGCGCTTCGGAAATAAGGCAGGATTGCTTAAATATCGTCCGGGGACCGTAGGACCGGAAGCAACGCCTTGGAGGCACTCATCAGGAGGTTAGGGAAATGGATAAGAACATGGACAACAATGAAAGAGAAAGCATGGCATCGGAAAATTCCGATGGTGCGGTAGAAGCGGCGGATACGTGGGAAAATCTGGCCTGGGAGGAGATCAGCACGGAGCATATCGTACAGGATGAATGGATTGACTTCAGGCGCTCTGATTACCGCTTCCCGGACGGAAAGGTCTTCGGGCCTTTTTACAGCTATAGCCGCCGGGACTACTGTATCATCGTGGCATCGGACGAAGAGGGGAACTATCTCTGCGTCAGGCAGTTCCGCCAGGGCATCAGGCAGGTGACCACGGAATTCCCCGCAGGCGGCATCGAACGCAAGGACGGCAGACAGTACGGCACAGGGCATGGCCCCGACGTGGCGGAGGATGCGCTGGAGGCGGCCAGGCGGGAGCTGGTGGAGGAGACCGGCTATGAATCAGACGAATGGAGGTTTTTGTGTGCCATTCCCTCCAACGCCACCATAGCGGACAACTACGCCTATATCTTCATGGCAGAGAACTGCCGCAAGGCGGGGGCACAGCACCTGGACGAGACCGAATTCCTGGGCGTCAGGAGATATTCCGCCTCTGAAATCCAGGAAATGATTGATAAGGGCCAGTTCCAGCAGGCCATCCACATCCTGGCGTGGCTGCTTGCACAGAGGGGATAGGGACAGATGTTTCACAGGAGGATCCTGCCCGCAGAGGAAGAGCTGAGGGACATGTTCTTATTACTGGCGTTCGAGGCGGTCTGGTACGGCGCGCTGTTCCATGGCCTGGGAAGCGGGGCGACGAGCGGAGCCAACGCTGCCGTATTTCTGCTGAGCGGCGCGCTGCCGCTGTACGTGGCGTACATAAAAGGCCGGGCGGCCCTGCGCTGCCGGAAGAAGCGGCGGGAGGCCATTGCCAAAGGGAGACACTGCCGTGGCATCATCAGGCGCATCGAGTCGGAGAGGGTTCCCTTCAGGGGCCGCCATGGACATGTCTATTATCGGAAAAGGTATTATCTGGTCATTGAGAAGATAGAAGAGGGCTTTCAATGCGGCACAGAGATAAAGACCGGCGCCTACCGGGTCCCCGTGCATCTCTACCTGAAATCCCCCGAGGTGCAGCTCTATTCAGGCCCCTCCGGCTGGAATTGGTACGTGGAGGGGCTGCAGTGCGGCATGTTCCGGCAGAACCCCGGTGTATTTAAAACGGATGATGCGGATGGGGACACCTATGTGGGAGATGCCCTGTTCCAGATTCTTTTCATCGCCATACTGCTGCTTACGCTGCTGCGGATCGTCCTGTAGCCGGAGGGAAGGGCTTCTCTTTCACCTTTCCCGGATTTCAAATAAATCGCCCACCGTGCAGTCAAAATATTCGCAAAGCTTCAGAATCAGATTGGCGTCGATGCGCTGGAATTCATCGCGGTAATATCGGTTGAAATTGGTGCGCTCGATGTCCAGCGCGGAGCAGACTTTCTTTTTGGAAAGTCCATGTTCGGACAAAAGTTCCTCTAACCGGATGTGCAGATATTTCATGTGGCTACCCCCTGTGCGTTTCGGCGAATGCTTGTCTTTCAGTGATATTATATACAATGATTCTCTGTTAAATAACTCGTTTAATAGACATCTCTATAGAAAGAGTGTATAATAAGAGAGGTTTATATAAACACATGAGGAGGGATTATGGAACAGGGAATCTTTCACATTCTGGTAGAAAACGGTACGAGTGAACGGCTGGATGAAATCGCGATGAGAGATGAAGCTTACCAGAAAGCCAGCCAGGAACTGGATGACGCTATCCTTGAGAAGGAAAGCCTGACAGGGAAGCTGCAGGAAGCAGACAGGCGGATATCGGTATTGTATGGCAGCCTGATGGCGGCTTATGCGAAGCTGGCATATGAACAGGGCCTCAAAGACATGGCTGAAATTTTTGCAAAAAGCCTGAAAGAGTAACCATGCAGAGACGATGGCAGGAGGACTTTTATGCGGGAGAAGATTTTTGCCTATATTGAGAAGAAATACAAGGCCACCCCGGAATATCCCTGGGGAGAGGACGATGGCGCCGTCCTGCGCCATGGCGACAACAGGAAGTGGTTCGCGCTGGTGATGAACATCGGCAGGGTGAAGCTGGGGCTTGCCGGGGAGGACCGGGTGGACGTGATCAATCTGAAGATTGACGATATGGTGTTCAAGGATGCGCTGATGCAGGACAGGGGCATCTTCCCCGCCTACCATATGAACAAGGAGCACTGGATCACGGTGCTTCTGGACGGCACGGTGGAGGAAGCAAAAGTCTGCGACCTGATCGACTTAAGCTTCGAGGCCACGGCATCAAAGAAAAAGAAGACGAAGACGTGATGCGGATTAGGCTCCTGCGCAGGTACGATGCCGATGCGTTCCCCTTCGGGCGGCTGAAGGAGGAGTACGGGATCTGCGCGCTGCGGGGGGCCAGAGGGGTGCCGGGCAGATTAAGCCATGTGCTGCAGCCGCACTGCAAATTTAACCAGTGTGCAGTATAAGATATTTGAAAATCAGGAAAAGACTGGATAAGACGGTTGAAAGAGAATAGAATATCTGGTAGAATCAATATCACAAAACAGGTAAGGAGGGAGACATTGGAAGCGGACGGCTATGACAGAATCGTGTTGAATGCGAATGAATTGATTCGTATCAATACCAGGATAACAAAGGGGTAAAGGGCAGAGGAATCATCCTCTGCCCTGAATTTTTCTGCGTACCAGAACCCCCAGCCCATAGAGGAGCAGCACGGTGCCGCAGCACAGCGCCACCAGCAGGGCGAATTCCGCAAACTGCCCATTGCCCCGGCGGCTTGCCCTGTTCAGGAAGGGGATGCCCAGCACGATGAAAAAATACCAGAACAGGGGGGCCAGGCATTTGCCCAGGACCGGCGTAGAGGGCCTGTCTTTGCCTGCGCCGGGGAACCTATCGAAAAGGAGGCCCGCCAGCCGGTGGATTGTCAGCAGCGAAGCGAAGTAGACTACGGCACCAATCATGGTGTGGAGCCTGTCCGGAGTCAGCCAGCTGACGGACACGCCAGACCGTCTGAAAAAATACGGCAGATAGATTGCCGCCACGATCCGCAGGCCGTTTACGAAGATGGTGAACCCGTAGGACAGCAGGAGGCTTATGGCAATCCAGGCCAGGCCGGGCAGTATCCGGAGAATTGCCCGGGGACGCTGGCTGTCTGGGGCGGGCGCTGCGGCTGCGGCGTTTCTTCCGGAAGCAGCGGCCCTGGCGCCGGAAGGGCCGGTGGTGCCAGGGCTTCCGGCAGATTCAGGGGGGCTGCCATCGCCCCCGGGATTTTCTGACAGGGGGGCCTCCGGATGGCGGCTTTCCGCAAGACGGAGGCCTGGCCAAGGGAGTTCCGTCCAGGGACGGAGCTCTGTCAGGCGATGGCATCGCATCCAACGCCAGAGTCCCGTCAGGTGGCGGAATCCCATCCAAGGTAGGCGTCCCAGCCGGAGCCCCGCCAGGTGACGGCCTCCCACCCATAGGTGGGAGAAGGAAAAAATCAGCATTGCCGCAGTGATGATCATGAACTGCACGCCGGAGCAGGAGGGCGCGATGAGATAGCGCAACCCATGGTTGACATAGCCCATGCCCGGCTCGTAAGTAAACGGGATGCCGCTCAGGGCTTCCACCCAGCGGGCGGTGGGGCCCAGAATCCACCGCAGGCTGTCACAGTCCGCCCTGCTGTAGAGATGCTTCATGCCCAAAATAAGGAGGACGCCCATGATATAAATAAACAGGTTCTGTCTGAGGAAATGAAGTTTTCCGCGAATATCCATCTGCTATACCTCTGTCTGTCGATTCAATAGCCTGGCCGTCTGTCTGCGCTTCCTGAACTGCCGCCGCGCGCCACAAAACGACACCACTGTCAGAATCACTCCCAGCAGAATCCCCCCGGGCTCCGAGTAAGCGGTATATCCGCCGCCCACGGCCAGGTTGGACACCTGGAGGGGCAGAGGGTTGGCCTGGTTCACGTCCTCGGCCTCCCCCTCCGGATTCCGGATTTCCTCCACCACGGCCACAAATGACGTATATGGCGTGGTCATGTTGTAATCCAGCCCCAGCTTTGTGATCTCATCCTTCACGGAATCATCATTGCGGATGCTGCCGTATCCCGCCAGCTGATCCAGCTTCGTGCGGGCCCAGAGATAGCGGATGGATTCGTCCTCCGTATCCACGGCAGCGTTGGCCACGGGGATTTCCTGCACGTATTCCTCCCCTCCGGCCTTCCCTGAGACGGTGATGGTGCCCGTGGGCTCCCCGCGCCATTTTCCGAAGAGGATCAGGGGCTTTTGGGCATACAGGATGGAGGGCGTGGAGGTGGCCACGTCATAGACGTCGAAGCCTTCATAATCCACCGTGATTCCGGTCATCAGGGGAGCCTCGATGTAGGAGGCGAAGCGCTGGGCGGATTCCGCAGCGTCCTCGGAATCGGTGACCAGGAAGGACTCGCCCATGCCGCACTGGGCGATGCCCTTGATCAGGTAATCGTTGACGGAGCAGCCGATGCCGAAGGAGAAGAAGCTGGCGGCGTCCATGTTCCTGTTGATCAGGTCATAGATCTCGTCCTCGTTGGAGATATAGCCGTCGGTGATGATGACCACGCTCCGGGCCACATCCTCCTTCATTGGCACTGAGACGGCTGTCTGGAGCGCCGGAAGCATGGAGGTCCCGCCGCCGCCCTCCTGCTCGTCGATCAGGTCTATGGCCGCCTGGACATTTCCGGAATTGGCCGCCAGGGATTTGGTGGAGAGCAGATAGGTGTCGTCCGAAAACAGGACCAGGTTGAAACGGTCGGTGTCCCGCAGGCCTGTCACCAGATTCCGTATCAGGTCTTTGGCGGTGTCCAGGGGATAGCCGTACATGGAGCCGGACACGTCCAGGACGAAGATGTACTCCCTGGGCGGGATATCATCGGGGACATACCGCTCCGGCGGCTGGACGGTGAGGAAGAAATATTTCTCGGAATCCGTCTCGGTGAGCACCAGGCCGCTCTCCACGGATTCGCCGGTGAGCCTGTATTTCAGGATGAAGTCCCGGTTTCCGGCATAGTCTTCGGGATTCGCCAGGGTGATGCGGGCCTGGGAGGCCTCCTCCTGCTCCACCCTTATCTCATGGGACTTGCAGCTCACATCGGCGATGGGGACGCCGGTGGAGAGATTGACCGTGATGTGGTACTCGCTGTCCGGCAGGACGCCCTGGGGGAGATAGGGGCTGGATGCCCAGTTGTCGGCGGCATCTCCATTTATGACATTATTGTCGTTAATTTCGTCATTTATGACATTATTGTCAGCGACAGATATGTCATTTTTGCCCTTCTCCCCTGCGGAAGTGTCAGCGGGGTCTCCCTGGAAAGCGCCGTCCTCACCGGATGACTCCTCTGTCATGTCCTTATCGGGCACGGCAGCGTCCGCCACAGGGCTGTCCGCATCTTCCGGCGTGACATAGCGGGGCCCCACCACCGTGGGGAAGACGAACTCGCAGACACCCTCCCTGGTGACCACCAGCTCCGTGTAGTGCAGCTCGATGCGGGCCGTGTCCCCGGGCATGACATTGGCCACGTCCATGGTGAAGACATTGGGCCTGCGCTGCTCCAAGAGGGACGCGCTCTTTCCCTCCTCTTTTGCCTCCTCGTACTCCTCCTTTGCCTCCTCCTTCTCCTTGATCGTGGCAGTGACCCTGTGGCTGCCGATCTCCATGGTCATGCCGTGGACGGTGGCCGTGCTGGAGGTGGGGAATACGTACTGGGCGTTTATGGGCTTGTCGCCTTCGTTCACATAGGTCTGCACCACATAGGTCTCGGCGATGACGCCGTTAATATTTGTGGTCACCTCCGTGGACTTTAGGGGGAAATAGTCCGTGGAGACATCGGCCCCTTCGCTCTGGATGACGAAATAGGGGGCCAGGAGCTTTTCCTCATCCTCCTCCTCGCCGGCATGGACCGGGAAAGGGCATGCCGTGAGCAGGAGCAGCGCGGACAACAGTGAGATTAGACTCTTGCTTCTTTTTTTCATCGTGATGTACCTCCGTTTCTGCCTCCAGAATAGGACGGCAATGCACATAAGGTGCATCAGATTTTCAACATTTTTGCATCATTTCGCACTTTCCGGAAAATGATGCAGAAAAGATGCAGAAACGTCGGAAAAATGATGACATCAAATTCGGACATACTTTACCCTCCGGGGACATAGACTTTGAAAAGGAAACAAGCTATGGGAGGGAAAGGCGTGTTTGAACAGTGGGGCATTGATGAGACGGCGGAGGAACTGAAGAGCGATCTGCATATGGGATTGAAGACGGAGGAGGCGGCCAGACGGCTGGAACGGGACGGGCGCAATGAAATGCGGGCCCCCAGAAAGAAGACAATCATAGAGTCGTTTCTGGAGCAGTTGAACGACCCGCTGATTTATGTGCTGATCGTGGCGGCAGTGGTGTCCGTGCTGCTGAGGGAAGTCAGCGATGCCGTGATCATCGGCGTGGTGGTGGCGCTGAACGCCGCGGTGGGGGTGCTTCAGGAGGGCAAGGCCAGGAAGGCCTTGGAGTCCTTAAAGAAGCTCACCAGCCCAAAGGCTTTCGTCATCCGGGAGGGCAGGCGCATGGAGATTCCCGCGGCGGAGCTGGTGCGGGGCGACCTGGTCTGGCTGGAGGCCGGCTGCCAGGTGCCGGCGGACCTGCGGCTGACCCAGTCCGCGAATCTGAAGATAGAGGAATCCGCCCTGACAGGAGAGTCTCTTCCTATAGAGAAAGACGCGGGATTCATGGGGATTATGGGAAAAGACATTTCCCAGGGAAAAGACATCTCCCGTGGAAAAAACATTTCCTATGGAAAAGGGGCGCTCCATGAAAGCGATGGATTCCAGGGAGAGCGCATCCCCCTGGGGGACAGGCGCAACATGGCCTACATGTCCACCATCGTCACCTACGGCAGGGGGCAGGGCCTGGTGACGGCCACGGGCATGGACACGGAGCTGGGGCAGATCGCCACCATGATTACCGAGAGCAGGGAGGAGATGACCCCGCTCCAGAAGCGTCTGGGGGAGCTGGGAAAAGTGCTGAGCCTGTTATCCCTGCTGCTCTGCGCCGCCCTTTTTGCCATTGCCGTGCTCCAAAAGCGCAATGTGCCGGAAATGCTGATCACAGCCATCTCCCTGGCGGTGGCGGCGGTGCCCGAGGGGCTGCCTGCCGTGGTGACCATCTGCCTGGCCCTCAGCGTCACCCGCATGGTGAAGGTGAACACCATCGTGCGCCGCCTCCCCTCCGTGGAGACCTTGGGGGCCGTCAGCGTGGTCTGCTCGGACAAGACGGGAACCCTGACCCAGAACCGGATGACCGTGGAGAAATGCTGGCTGGAGGGCCGGATGCACAGGGCGGGGGAATGCAGCCCGGCGCTCTGCCCGGATTTCTATTACGGGATGGTGCTGTGCAACGATGCTGCAGCGGGGAAGGGAGACCGGACAGGGGATCCCACGGAGCTGGCGCTGCTGGATCTGGCCGCGGGCTTCGGGATGGAAAAGGAGGAGCTGGAGCGCAGGATGCCCCGGCTGGGGGAGCTCTCCTTCGACTCTGACCGGAAAATGATGACTACGCTGCATAGCAAGCATGATACAACGGAAAATCGTCAATCCGGAGACGGATACGGTCATGGAGAAGGAGGGGGAAAAGACAGGGGCAGGATTCCCGGAAGCTTCCGGAGCATGGAAGAAGGCCCGGGGCGGCAGGGGAGGGCGGCCGGAGAGCTGCGGGCGGCAGAATTCGCCTCTGCCGGAACCCGGCCGGGCGGCTGGAGCTTTGGCAGCGGCGGCAAAACCACTGTCTCCTACACCAAGGGCGCGCCGGACGAGGTGCTGAAGCGGTGCACCAGAATCCACACCCCGGAGGGCGTGGCCAGGCTCTCGGAAAGGTATCGCAGGCAGATCCTGGCCGCGGTGGAGGAGATGTCCGGGGAGGCGCTGCGCACCCTGGCGGTGGCCATGCAGACGGAGAGCCCCGGGGCCGTGGAGGAGGACCTGACGTTCTTAGGGCTGGTGGGCATGAAGGACCCTGCCAGGCCGGAGGCCGCCAGGGCGGTGGCCGACTTCCGGGAGGCGGGGGTGAAGACCGTCATGATTACAGGAGACCATGTGGATACGGCGTTCGCCATCGGCAGACAGCTGGGCATCGCCAAGCGCCCCGAACAGTGCATGACAGGAGAGACCCTGGGGCATCTGTCGGAGGAGGAACTGACAGACCGGATTGAAGACATAAGAGTCTTCGCTCGCGTGTCCCCTGCCCAGAAAGTGCGCATCGTGGACGGATTTCGCCGGAGAGGGGAAATCGTGGCCATGACCGGCGACGGCGTGAACGACGCTCCTTCCCTGAAAAGGGCGGACATCGGCATCGCCATGGGAAAGAACGGGACGGACGTGGCCAGGCAGGCCTCGGACATGATACTGACGGACGACAATTTCGCCACCATCCGCCGTGCCATCGAGGAGGGCAGAGGGGTCTACGAGAACATCCGCAAGTCGGTGATTTTCCTGCTGTCCTCCAACCTGGGGGAGATCGTCACCATGTTCTTCGCGGTGATATGCGGCATGGCCTCCCCCCTGAAGTCCAGCCACATCCTCTGGATCAACCTGATCACCGACTCCCTGCCGGCGCTGGCCCTGGGAATCGATAAAAACGATGGGGACAGCCTGATGAAACAGCAGCCCAGAAAGGCGGGCGAGAGCCTGTTCGCCAGGGGAGGCCTTCTGTGTACCTGTTTTTACGGCCTGTTGATTGCCACGGTGAGCCTGACAGCCTTTCTGATGCTCCCCTGGGCGCTGCTTCGGACGAACGGCCTGGCCGTGACTTTGGAGAACCTGACCCAGATTCTGCAGAACGGCTCCGTGCTGTCCAAGGCCCAGACCTACGCCTTCACGGTGCTGGGCATGTCCCAGCTCTTCCACGCGGTGGGCATGCGGGACACCCAGCGCTCGGTATTCCGGATGAATCATCTGGAGAACAGGCTCATGATTCTGGCCTGCGCCGCCGGGTTCCTGCTGCAGTTCGCCGTGACGGAGATTCCCTTCCTGATTCAGGCCTTCGGCACCTCGCCCCTGTCGGGGAAAGAATGGATGCGGCTGAGCATCCTGGCGGCGGCTCCGCTGTTCGCCCATGAGGTGATCGCGCTGACCTTCCGGAAGAGGAAGTGACAGGACCCGGCTGCATGATGCCGGCCATATGCGTTTGACCAGTGCAGTACGGTAAATACTGGCGTTATGTAGTATAAGCGGCAAGTTCCGGAAATAACTGACAGGGCAGGGGATATATGGGAAGGAGGGGTATTGAAAGAAGCGGCGTATGGGTTTACAATAGAAGCCAAATACTGTCATAGGATCTAAGGCAGCGGAAGCTTATTGCGGAATGCACCCTGAGGGATGAGCCGCAAGGATAAGCATCGGCGGAAGAGGGGACCGGAGAAAGGAAGGGGCGGATAGAAGATGAAGAGCGCGGTATTTTACGGAAAACATGACATAAGGATTGAGGAGCACGAGATGCCGGCCGTTGGGCCAAAGGACGTGCTGATTCGGGTGAAAGCCTGCGGCGTCTGCGGCACGGACGTGCATATCTATGAGGGGGACAAGGGCGCGGCGGAGGTCACCCCGCCCACCATACTGGGGCATGAGTTCTCCGGCATCGTGGAGAAAGCCGGTGAAGCGGTCACAGATTATCGGCCTGGCGACAGAGTCTGCGTGGATCCGAACTGTTATTGCGGAGCCTGTACGCCCTGTAGGAACGGCGCGGCCCATTACTGTGAGCATATGATTGGATATGGAACGACTGTGAATGGCGGATTTGCGGAATACTGCGCCGTGAACGTCAGACAGGTATACCGGCTGGGGGAGAGGACTTCCTTTGAACAGGGTGCCATGGCGGAGCCGGTGGCATGCTGCCTCCATGGGATTGACATGTGCGGAATCCGGCCGGGTTCCCAGGCGGTGGTCATCGGAGGCGGCATGATAGGCCTGCTGATGCTGCAGCTTGCGAAGCTGGAGGGCGCGGCAAAGGTGGCATTGCTGGAGCCTGTGGAGGAGAAGCGGCTGGTGGCGGCAAAGCTGGGGGCGGATGTCTGCATCAATCCCTTACAGGCGGATGTGAAGAAGGAGCTGCAAAAAGCCGGATTCACCTGGGTGAACACGGTCATCGAGTGCGTGGGCCGTCCTGCCACCATCGAGCAGGCCATCCACATCGCCGGGAACAAGGCGGTGGTGATGATGTTCGGCCTGACGAAGCCGGATGAGACTATTTCGGTGAAGCCCTTTGAGATATTCCAGAAGGAGCTGGAGCTGAAGGCGTCCTATATCAATCCCTATACGCAGAAGCGGGCGCTGGATCTGATCGACACGGGCCGCCTGGACGTGAGCGGCATGGTCTGCGGGACATGCGGGCTGGAAAAGCTGGAGGAGATACTGAGCAGCCCCCGGGTTCGGGCCAGGGGCAAGTATATCATCTGCCCGTAAGGGGAAAACTATCGGTGTCCGGCAGGCTCAGATGGGGCTGCCGCAGGAAGGGGCAGAGATACCAGATATAGATATGCCTGGCTGACGGATATCCCGTATCTGGCGTAGAATTTCTTAATGGGACAAAAAGAAGGAGCTTTGGAGAGATGAATTATTCCGTCTGCATCGACGCACTGTATCAGAGAAGGAATGTCCTGGAGGGGATCCGGGAGACGAAGGAAGCGGGAATCGGGGCCATTGAGCTCTGGTCCTGGTGGGACAAGGATTTGGGTAGGATCGCCTCCGAAAGGGAGCGCCTGCATCTGGAGGTGGCCGCTATTTGCACAAAGTTCGCCAGCCTGGTGGATCCGTCCCGCCATGAGGTATATCTGGAAGGGCTGAAGGAGAGCATGGAGGCGGCTAAGCGGCTGGGGTGCCGCAGGCTGATCAGCCAGGTGGGAGCGGATACGGGGCTGCCGCGGAAGGAGCAGCACCAGGCGCTGTGCCAGGGCGCAAAGCGGGCGGCAGAGCTTCTGGAGGGAACGGATATCACTCTGCTGCTGGAGCCCCTGAACACGGCTGTGGATCATAAGGGATATTATCTGTCCTCCTCGGCGGAGGCCTTTGAGATCATAGAGGAAGTTGGGAGCGACAGGGTGAAGGTCTTGTTCGACATCTACCACCAGCAGATCACGGAGGGCGACCTCATCCGGAATATCCGGGAGAATATCTCCAGGATAGGCCATTTCCACGCGGCGGGGTGCCCCGGCAGGCATGAGCTGGACACGGGAGAGCTGAACTATCCCAATATTTTCCATGCAATCCGGGAAGCGGGGTATACGGGCTATGTCGGGCTGGAATATTTCCCGGAGAAGCCGGTGCTGGAGGGGCTTCGGAAGCTGGCGGGCAGATGCGGGTGAGAGGGGACTGGCGGGATTAGCCATATCTGGATTACCCTGCGGCGGAATTGACAGGGACGGCTGTGCTGGGCGGCGTCCTCTATGCGGCTTTTGGGCTGAAGCCTGTGATGGATATCAGCGTTGTCTGGTTTTTCATTACGGCCTCATTTGAATGCTTCATAAGGCTGCGCCGTCAGCCGACGGGACATGGAGGGAATGTGCTCCGCGTGATCAGGCATGACTTTATCATCAGTATAAAGTTCAATGTGGCTGCTTTCTGCGGCATGCAGATTGCGGTCAGCATCTTTTCCGTTTTTGCGGTGTCCCTGATACAGCAGAACACGCCGGGGGATTTGATCGGAAAGGTGATGGCTTGCACATCTGCCGTCACCCTGTGCGCCCAGCCGGCAGGGCAGACGGTATACGGCTTTTTGTTTGATGGCTTCCGGGAAGCGGTTTTTCTGGTGCTGACTCCCACCGGCGCTGCGGTGTGCCTCATTGGGCTGCTTTTCTGTGGGGTTTTCCGGAAGATGGAGAGCGCGTGTCAGGCTTGCGGCAATCAGACGGAAAAGGTGTCGTCCGATTCGGGAAAGGAGTAGCCGGACAGCGAAGGGCTGGGAACATATGGGGAATGACCGGGCGCCTTTGGGCGGCGTTAAAGGGTAAAGATTCTTGAATTTGCCATAAAAAAATGCTATGATGAGGGTACAGGTTCAGAGGGGGATAAAATATGGCAACTATATATGACGGTGCATTCCGGACAATCTTATACTGCATAACGCTGAATGCTGCCTAATGTAATCATGCGAATGAACCAGTCAGCGTTATGCAGTCTGGTTTCACGGCAAGTGAAATCGTTAAGCAGTATAAATGACTGCCGGAAGCTGATTATACCCGTGATCAATGAGATTTTCGGTGAAACATATACAGGAGAGGAAGAAATCCGTTTTTTCCCCAACGAACATTTTTTAGACCGGCAGGACGAAGCGGACAAAGAACGGATTACGGATACGAATTTTACTGTTTTTGGGAAGATACCGAAGAAATACCATATTGAGTGTGAGAGCAGCCTGCCGGATGGGAAGATTACCGTAAGGCTTTTCGAGTATGACGCGCAGATAGCGCTTGACGAGGGAGAGGTCACAGAGGAGACATTGACCGTGACATTCCCCAATACGGCGGTTCTGTACCTTCGGACCTATCAAAAGACCCCGGACAGAATGAAGTATGTTATCGTCACACCGGGCGGGACGGTTCGGTACGATGTGCCGATTATGAAGGTGCAGACATACTCGCTGGAAGATATTTTTGGGAAAGGCCTGCTGATGCTGATTCCTTTTTATATTTTTTCACATGAGAAGGGGTTTCCGGAGTATAATAGTGATGAGCAGAAGCTGACGGAACTGAAGGCCGAGTATCAGGAGATTTTGGAAAGGCTTGACGGACTGGAACGGCAGGGTGTGATTGGGGCATTTGACAAGCGGACAATCATAGAGCTTTCCGGCGATGTAATCAAAGAGATTGCACAGAAATATGAAAATGTGCAGAAAGGCGTAGGTGACATGATGAGCGGAGCTTTGATTGAAACAGAGGCGAGAACCATCTTGAATCAGGGAATAAAGCAGGGAATAAAGCAGGGAATAAAGCAGGGAAAGAGCCAAGGCATCAGCGAAACAAAGACGCAGACAGCATTGAGGCTGCTGAAAAGAGGAAAGCTCACAGTTGAGGAAATCGCGGAGGATACGGGGCTCAGTGTGGCGGAAGTAGAGCAGCTTGCAGGGCTTCAGACAGTGTAGGCCAGCGGTCCGGCTCCTATGTCGCGGAACCATTCATCAGGATACAGCAGGTATGGCATAGATGCTGATATGTTATTTATTGTAAAACCAGCTGCTTTAGATATGTAGTCACTATATAAAATTAGAGAGGATACTTTTCTCTTTGTTGAGAAAAGGTATCCTCTAATTTTGATTTTATAAATATTCCAATAGAAAAGGTAATAGCTCCTTTTTATTCGGAAAAGTATTTCTCACAAAAGTCTTTTGCAGTCACGATTTGAATGTTTTCAAACTGCTCTATTACGAGGAGGTCTTTATCTCCACTGACAATATATAAAGCATGAGAATCTTTTGCGCATTCCAGGAATTTGTTATCGTCAGGATCACGGCATATTTCGACATGAGTAACAGGTTCGATAATTTCCATAGTTTTAATTAGCGGGCTTAAAATTGTTCTATTAATATGCCCTTGTTTTCTGTCAATCATTTCCTGCACAATTTCTTCATATTCGTTAATAATTTCTGTCGTAGCGCAGGCTGTTATCTTCTGACAAACAACAGCACGAAGAATTTCTCTCGGAAATCCGCCAAAAAACACACCAGAAATCAAAACATTTGTATCTATCACAATTCTCATACTCGTTTCTTCTTTCTAACTGATTTGATTATATTATTAACATCATTTTCATTATACCCAACAGACTTTGCCCATTTTTGTGCCTCGTCGAGTGAGGCTTCAAATTCTTCAGCAGAAGGAAGCTTTAAAGTTTTGAGCATGATAACATCCCCTGAAGTATATGCAACCAGTTTATCACCAGTATCAATCGACAAGAGTTTTCGGATGCTGACTGGCAATGAAATCTGTCCTTTGGAAGAAACTGTCAATATTTGTGTGTTCATTTGCTTACGTCCCTTTCCAGTAAGAATTTCTTACTTATATTATGCCATAATGTAAAAATATATGCAAGAAAAATTGAATTCATCACTTGACAATGTGGCAAATAACAGCGTCTCTTCGGAGGCGCTGTTATTTATGGACAAGGTTCTTGTTGGAGAGCGATGGGAAGGAAGCGCTCTGGGGGGATATCCGGGAGATTCGTCTGGAACAGGTGGGGCAGGAAAGCGGCAAGGGCTTTTCCATGGAGGGGATTGACCTGACTTTTGGGCTGGGCAGGAAGTATGCCATCGTGGGCGGGAAGCGAGAAATCCGGCATCGTCAGGCTGCCCACCCAATATGGGCCGGACGACACAGGCCGTATCCTGGTCAACGGGCGGGAGCTTTCGAGGCACATCGATACTATAAGGGGCTGATGCAGAAATACAGCGCGATTATCGCCACGGATGGGGGGAGGATGCTGCCGGTAGGGCTGTGGCGGCAGTGGCCGGACGATTATCGCCATGGACGGCGGGAGGATTGTGGAGAGGGAAGGGCATTCTGCAGACTGTACAGAGCCGTGGACCAATGAGGGCCTGGCCGGAAAAAACAAATTGATCTCCCATGCATATAATGTATCATATCACATGCACTATGATTGAATATCAAATATGAATGGGGTGTTTTCAATTGTATGACTATGACAGGAACTGGAAGTGCAATCCGCCGAATCTGTTCGGGAAGAGGCGCCCTGACAGGAACCGGAATCAGGGGGCGGGCCAGCCGCCGCCGGAGGACGGCTGCGGGACGGAGGGCGCTGCGTCAGATGGTTTCCGGCATCCAGGGGCTGCGGAGACGGAAGGGTACGATCCTTCCTGCTGCTGCGGATCCGGTACGATGGAATCAGGGAAAATGCCGGGGATGCCCGGCATTTGTTATGAACGGGGGGAGACCGGGCCCATGGGTCCCAGGGGAGAGCCGGGTCCGCCGGGCTGTCCCGGTGAACGGGGGGAAATCGGCCCGCAGGGAGTCACCGGCCCACAGGGCCCCCAGGGAGCCACAGGCCCACAGGGTCCCAGAGGAGCTCCGGGCGCCCGGGGGCCGGCAGGGCCTCCCGGCTATCCCCAGAGCAGCATATTCGCCACGTTCACGGGGCGGGAGCTAATCCTGCCGGAGTGCGCCAGCCTTCCGCTTAAGACGGAGATACCCGACACGGCGGGGAACATATCCCTCTGCAATGGCTGTTCCCTGGAGCTGGCGGCGGGCTACTATGCCATCAATTATTATATATCCGTCATGATGAAAAGGCATGGCACCGTCAGGCTTACGCCCATATGCAACGAATGCAGGCAGCCCCTATATGCCGCATGGGCGAAAGCGGCAAGGCAGAAGGAGGCGGCTGTGCTGTCAAGATATTTTATAATCGAAATACCAATAGTATCAAGACTGTTCTTCGAATGGCGTTCTTCCGCGGGCGCATCCAAAATCAACATGTATCTGAGCATAGAGAAGCTGTGCAGATGACAGGCTCGGAAAGAGAGGGGGAGAGTATGCCTACCATAAGCCTTTGTATGATTGTCAAAAATGAAGAGAAGCATATCGCGCGCTGCCTGGACAGCGTGGCGGGACTGGTGGATGAGATTATCATTGTAGACACCGGTTCCTCTGACCGGACGGTGGAGATAGCGTCCCGGTATACGCCCAGGGTCTATTCATACCCGTGGAAGGATGACTTTTCGGACGCCAGGAACCATGCCTTTTCCAAAGCCACCATGGACTACTGTATGTGGATGGATGCCGATGACGTCCTGGAGGAGGCGGAGCGGGCCGGATTCCTGAAGCTGAAGCAGACCCTGCCGCCGGATACGGATATGGTGATGATGAAATACAACACTGCCTTTGACGAGGCCCACAGGCCGTCCTTTTCCTATTTTCGGGAAAGATGGATCAGGAACCGGGCCGGATTCCGCTGGGTGGGCGCCGTCCATGAAGTGATTCCGCCAAAGGGCAGGACGATATATTCCGACATCGCGATCAGCCACAGGAAGGAGGGGGCCGGGGATCCGGACCGGAACCTGCGGATATACCGCGGGATGATCGCGGAGGGAAAGCCCCTGGAACCGCGGCAGCAGTATTATTATGGAAGGGAGCTGTACTACCACGGTGAATACGAAGAGGCTGTCTCTGTGTTCGAGAGGTTCCTTCTGGAAGAGGACGGGTGGATTGAAAACAAGATAGAGGCATGTTCCGTCTGCGCCGCCTGCTATTACCGACTGGGACAGGAGCAGGCCGCGCTGTCGATGCTCCTGCGCAGCATGAGCTACGACCTGCCGAGGGCTGAGCTGTGCTGTGAGATCGGGAAGCACTTCCTGGAGCGCGGAAACTGCCGCATCGCCGTCTACTGGTATGAGGCGGCGCTGAATACGCCCAAAAGAGAGCGCTCCGACGGGTTCGTACAGCCGGATTGCTATGATTATGTCCCTCTTCTGTAGCTGTGCGTCTGCTATGACAGGCTGGGGGACCGGCAGAAGGCGATGGAATACAATGAGCGGGCGGGCGCCTGTAAGCCCTATTCCCAGGCGTATCTTTATAACAAACAGTATTTTGAAAGCCTGTAAGCTGCCGGGCTGTATCGCCGGTGTATTCTTCTATTTGTAATCCCAAAATATGCTTTTTGTAGTTTTTTCGACTAAAAGTAACATCCGTTTTATGATTGCATAAAATAATTGTATAAAAAGATACTTTCCAGGTACCTTTTTATAAAAATCTTATGAAGGATGTGCTTTTTCCATGAATCAGAATAATACATGTAACTGCTGTCAGAATCAGTGTCACCCTGTCTGCTGTGAGCGCGGTCCTGCGGGGCCTCAGGGGGAACAGGGCCCGGCCGGCCCTCAGGGGATCAAAGGAGATACCGGGTGTCCCGGCCCGAAAGGCGACAGAGGGGAACAGGGCCCGATGGGGCCTCAGGGAATACCAGGCGTTGCCGGTGCGAGAGGTCCCAGAGGAAATACAGGTCCGGTGGGTCCTACCGGGAATACAGGCCCGAGAGGCTG
>OFFE01000634.1_pt1 | contig 29053 bp, 24 predicted proteins | sample 1521371 | NCBI WGS metagenome assembly OFFE01 (sample SAMEA3504131, study PRJEB24116) | mouse gut metagenome | biome: mouse gut; feature: mouse-associated habitat; material: faeces | place: Denmark | collected 2011 | reverse complement strand
CTCACTATTCTATATGGATAGATTCGCGCCTCGCCGGTGTGGGGTCGTTTGCGCTTTTCCACTTTGTTAACTATATGACCTGCGGCGCGGCGCGTCTCTCGTCTTTTCCATCCTCCAGATACATCTCTTCCGCGTCCTGCTGCGCTCTGATAAGAATAATCTGTGCCTCTACATATTTTTGTTTTTGCAGCGCCGCAATGGCGTCTGAGACGCCATTAAACAGACGCGTGTAGTATTTCGGAAAGTTGTCCATGATAATGTCTCCTTCTTCATTATATTGACAGCTTACCATATTGCATTGCAAAAAGCAAGGCACTTGCAATGCATATTTCAAGTGCATATTGCAATACGATTGTCATATCATAGATATGGCGAGGTGCAATATGCGGAAATTCAAAATTCCTAAAATGTATTCGACTACCAATAAAACGATACGTTTCCCTGACGATGTGATTGCAGATGTCGAGGATGCAATTCGCGGGACAAGCTGCAATTTTTCCGCATTTGTAATTGAAGCAACCCGTGTTGCGCTGGAAAACCTGAAAGAAGAGGAAGATTCTGCCGGAAGGGCAGGCAGAGAAGACTGAAGTGATAGGGAATCCGTCGTAGTTCAGCCTAAAGGAGACGCTCCGCCCGATATGCGGGGACCGGTACGGTTTAGGCCGGACAGACTACAGGAGACATACAAAAACCCTCCCTCGTAATAAAGCGTTACCCGAAGAGTAACTCCCAAGGGAGACCCAAGCCGCAGGTTAGGGTGCGCTTTTGCCTTCTTCCCGCGCGGACAAAAAGAAGGCGGCGCTTTTAGCATCAAGACCCCGCAGGCAGCCCACGAGGGCGAGAATCCCCGGTGCCAATTTGAGAAAAATGTACTGCTCGCGCCTTTCGGGCGCGAAGAAGGAGACTGCCATGAAAAACGTCAAACACGCCAAATGCGTCAAGTGTGGAAAAATCTACGAAGCCACCCCCAATCTGACCAACTGCTCCTGTGGGGGGATCTTGGACATCATTTATGATTACGAATACATTAAAGCGAATCTGACAAAAGCAGATCTGGCGGCACGCCAAGATAATTCCATGTGGCGCTACCGGGAACTTCTTCCGGTGGAGGAGAGCACCGAAGCGCCTCCCCTCCGAGTGGGCTGGAGCCCCCTTTACGAGGCAAAAACTCTCGCCGCCCAGCTGGGAATCAGGAAATTATTTGTGAAGGACGACGGCTTGAACCCCACCGCCTCCCTAAAGGACCGGGCCAGCTCCATGGCCGTGGCCAAAGCCGTAGAAGCAGGCGCAAAGGTCATCGCCTGCTCTTCCACCGGCAATGCCGCCTCCTCCCTGGCGGGCAATGCAGCAGCAGCAGGGCTGAAAACCTATATCTTCGTACCTTCCCGGGCCCCCAAGGGGAAGGTTGCCCAGCTGATGACTTTTGGCGCAACCGTGATCTCCGTCCAGGGAAGCTATGAGGAAACCTTCGAGCTGAGCAAACAGGCCATTGAGAAATGGGGCTGGTACAACCGCAACGCTGCCATCAATCCCTACCTCTCCGAAGGGAAAAAGACGGTGGGTCTGGAAATTATGGAGCAGCTGGGCTGGGTTGTTCCGGATTACATCGCTATCTCTGTGGGAGACGGCTGCACCATCGCAGGATTGTGGAAAGGTCTCAAGGATCTGTATGCTATTGGATTTATTGACCGCCTGCCCAAGCTGATCTCTGCGCAGGCGGAGGGATGCTGTCCTCTGAACCGGGCAATTGAGACCGGAGAGAATTGGCGTCCTATGGAGGAAAACACCCTAGCAGACTCCATCGCCGTGGGTGTGCCCCGGAATGCGGACAAGGCGCTGACAGCCATCCGGGAATCCAACGGCTTGGTAGTGAACGTGTCCGACGAGGAAATCATGGCGGCCCAGAAGCTGCTGGGCCGGACCTGCGGCGTATTTGGCGAGCCGGCAGGGGTCGCCGGTACGGCAGGTCTGAAAAAGCTCTGCCAGCAGGGAAAAATCCCGTTGGACGCAACGGTGGTCTCCGTAGTTACAGGCAACGGACTGAAGGATGTAGCCAACGCCATCGCCGCCTGTGGGGAGCCTATCTCTATCCCGGGAGATATGGAGCTGCTGCTGAAAGCCTTTGAAGACAGAGGAATTGTGATTGCGTAAAGGGAAGCGACCGGTTTCGAGTTTTGAAGCTCGAAACCGGTCGCTTTTATCGTCAGAGCGCCTGGACGGTTTCCATGGCGCGGCGGTAGTAGAAACCCGCTGTAATCTCCTCCCGGCTGGTTTCCGGGTCGTTGATGAGAACCTCCAGAAACTCCACATATTCGTTGAGAGCTGCCAGCTTGACATCTTGGATATATCGCTCCCAATCGGGCTTATGTTCCAAACGCTCATAGTGGGCGCGGAGAAAGTGGGAACGCAGCTCCGCGTCCATGTAGAAGGGGAAGGCACCGGGCTCCGGTTCCTCTGCACCGTGGGCAATCAGTCGGGCAATATCCAGTGTATAAGGCAGAATGCCGCCAAAGCCCCAGTCGATCATATATGCCCTGCCATTGTGCAGAATGCCGTTGCACTGGAGAAAATCTCCGCTGCACAAGGTGCGGGGGCAATCCAACTGGCGGGACAGGAACATGCCGTATCCTTTTGCCAGCTCCGGGTAATCTTGCAGGCACCGGCACCGGCGGTTGACACGCTCCCAATAGCGTTGGAAGCGGCTGCCACCGGCTGCGCTGTCCCAGTAAACGTTCTGGACCTGGGAGAGGGTTTCGGCACAGGCCAGAGCCATCTCCCGGTCAAACCGCCGCAGATCCGGGCCCTCGATATACTCCATCAACATCCAAACCGCACCATCGCACTCCACGCTGCCAAAGTACTCCGGAACAGCGAAGCCCCTGCCCTGGAAAAAGTCACGATAGATGGCAGTCTCTTGACTGTCGGATTTTTTCAGAACGCAAGCCTTTCCATTAGCAGTGAGTTTGTAGACGTTGTACCTCCGCTTGTACTCGCCGTCGTTATCGCAGAAGCGCTCCGCTGTCACGGAGCTATCCAACTTCAGCTCCTTAGCGGCAGGCAAAGCATCCAGCGGCACCGGTTCAAGATACGCGCCCATTTTTTCAGGAGCCCATCGCAGCGGCGGACTGGTCAAGCTGGGCAATGAGGGCCCGGAGCTTCTCTGCCTGATCCCGCTGGCTCTGAACGATGTGAGCGGGAGCCTTGGAGGTGAATGCCTCGTTGTTCAGCTTGGCCTCAATGCCTTTGAGGTGGCCCTCGGCTTTGGCCTTCTCCTTGGCGATGCGCTCAAGCTCCTGGGCGATGTCCACCAACTCCGCCAGAGGCATGAAGGCCCGGGCGGCGTGAGTGATGACCTCCACCATGCCCTGGGCGGTGGGGGCAGCATCCGCTATATGGACCTCGCCGGCTCCCGCCAGACGCTGGAAGAAGGGTGCACCTGCGGTGAAGGTCTCCCGGCGGTCCGTGACCACGGTGAGCTGAACCTTCCGGCCGGGGGCCACGTTCATCTCCGCCCGGCGGGCCCGGATGGCGCGGATGAGATCCATGATCTCCTCCATGGCGGTTTCCTGATTGGGATAGGCAAATTTTTCATCGTAGACTGGCCATGCAGTCTTCATTAGGAATTCACTCTCCTCGCCGGGAACATGGGGCAGAGCCTGATAAATTTCTTCGGTGATGAAGGGCATGAAGGGATGGAGGAGTTTGAGAAGCTGAATGAGCACATAGCAGAGGACGTTCTGAGCGGCTTCCGCACCCTCGCCCTGCATCCGGGACTTGGTCAGCTCAATATACCAGTCGCAGTATGTGTCCCAGATGAAGTCGTAGACCTTGGCGGAGGCCACGCCCAGTTCGTAGGCGTCCAGGTTTTCCGTCACTTCCCCGACAAGGGTGTTCAGCTTGGAGAGGACCCATTTGTCCTCCAGCGCCAGCTCCTCGGGAAGCTTCACCTGATCGATGGTCAGGTTCATCATCACAAAGCGGCTGGCATTCCAGATTTTGTTGGCGAAGTTGCGCATGGCCTCGCACTTCTCCACATAGAAACGCATGTCATTGCCGGGGCTGTTTCCGGTGATGAGGTTGAAGCGCAGGGCATCTGCGCCGTATTTGTCCGCGATCTCCAGAGGATCGATACCGTTGCCCAGGGATTTGGACATCTTCCGGCCCTTGTCGTCCCGGACCAGACCATGCATCAGCACCTTCTCGAAGGGGTACTTCTTCATCTGCTCGCAGCCGGAGAAGATCATCCGGGCCACCCAGAAGAAGATAATATCATAACCCGTGACCAGGACGGAGGTGGGATAAAAGTAGTCCAGCTCCGGAGTCTTGTCCGGCCAGCCCAGGGTGGAGAAGGGCCACAGCGCCGAGCTGAACCAGGTGTCCAGCACGTCGGGGTCCCGCTCGATGTTTGCGCTGCCGCACTTGGCGCAGCAGGTGGGGTCGGCGCGATCCACGGTGATGTGGCCGCAGCCGGCGCAGGTCCAGGCGGGGATTTGGTGGCCCCACCAGAGCTGACGGGAAATACACCAATCGTGGACGTTCTCCATCCAGTTGGTGTATGTCTTGGAAAAACGCTCGGGGATAAATTTCACTTCCCCCTCGTTCACAACCCGCAGGGCTTCCTCCGCCAGAGGAGCCATCTTCACAAACCACTGAGCGGAAATGAGCGGTTCCACATCATTTTTGCAGCGGTAGCAGGTACCTACATTGTGGCTGTAGTCCTCGGTCCTGACCAGATATCCCTGCTCCTCCAGGTCCTTGACCAGGGCTTTGCGGCACTCGTAGCGGTCCATACCGCTGTAGGGACCGCCGTTTTCATTGATTTTTCCGTCGTCTCCGATGACGCGAATGGTTTCCAGATTGTGGCGCAGTCCCACCTCGAAGTCATTGGGATCGTGGGCAGGAGTCATCTTCACCGCGCCGGTGCCGAAACCCAGTTCCACATACTCGTCAGCCACAATAGGAATTTCCCGGTTCATGATGGGCAGAATACAGGTCCTCCCCACCAGGTGCTTGAAGCGCTCGTCCTCAGGATTCACCGCTACACCGGTATCCCCCATCATGGTCTCAGGACGGGTAGTAGCCACTACCAGATCGCCGGATCCGTCGGAAAGAGGGTAGCGGATATGCCAGAGGTGGCCGGGCTTATCCACGTACTCCACTTCCGCATCGGAAAGGGCGGTGGCACAGTGGGGGCACCAGTTGATGATCCGGCTGCCCTTGTAAATGAGGCCCTTGTCGTAGAGTTCACAGAAGGTCTCCCTGACGGCGCGAGAGAGCCCTTCGTCCATAGTGAATCGGGAGCGGTCCCAGTCGCAGGATGCGCCCAGCTTCCGCTGCTGCTCCACGATGCGGCCACCGTACTTGTGTTTCCAGTCCCACACCCGCTCCAGAAACTTCTCCCGGCCCAGATCGTATCTTGTCAGGCCCTCGTTTTTGCGCAGCTCCTCCTCCACCTTGATCTGGGTGGCGATGCCAGCATGGTCCGTACCGGGCATCCAGAGGGCTTCATAGCCCTGCATCCTCTTGTAGCGGGTGAGAATGTCCTGCAAGGTGCAGTCCATGGCGTGCCCCATGTGGAGCTGGCCGGTAACGTTGGGGGGCGGCATAACGATAGAAAAGGGCTTCTTGTCAGGGTTGGGGGCCGCTTTGAAGCAGCCCGCGTCCAGCCAGGATTGGTAGATTTTCCCTTCCACCTCCTGGGGTTCATAGGTCTTTGGCAGTTCTTTCTTCATGGTATTCTCCTTTACCTTGTGTCATCATTGATGTTGCTATTTTTTCCCGGAGATAGGGCTCAAATTCCGCCTCATCTCCTGCGGTCAGGTCCTTTCTTTGCAGCAGGATGGCCTGTTCTCCGCCGTAAAGCAGCAGCCAGAGCCGCTCTGTCTCAAAAATGGCGGTCATTTCACCGTAGGGAACCGTGTCTTCCTTTTCTCCCGCAAGGACGGAGAGGCCCGTTTCATCAAAGCGCAGCTCCGTACAGTTCTCCGGAAGGTTCCAATCGATGCTCCGCCGCTGGGAGAGCATGCGGACCGCTTCCTGATGGCAGGAGACAGGCAGTGCCGGGATTCTTTTTTTCCGTGTAAGGCAAAATTCTATGACGCCGGAGAAAATCCCTATAATGCCCGCAGCGATGAGGGCTGGCGTTCTGGGTTCCAACAGGCCTGGTATCAGAACGAATATTCCCATAGAGGTCAATAGAACACCATAGACACGGTATCTTACCCGACGCGTCTCCCGGCCGGGGCCCTTGGCGGCATAGGCGTTGAGATTGTCAATGGCCTTCCACAGCCCCGGAATGGCTTCACGGCTGCGGATCTCCAAGCGCCGGGCCAGAAGCCGGGTGGTTTCTTCTTCCAGAGAGGGATCGTCATAGCGGCTGATGCGAAAAACAAACTCCATAATTCCCCTCTCCTGTCAGATATTCCGCACTGTCAGCCCGGTCTTCCGGCTGATGAACTCCCGGAAGGCCATGGCCGTACCCTTGGTGAAGCCCTCCTTGCGGTAAATCTGGCCCAGGTTGCGGTCGAGATAAAACAGAAAGTATTCCGGCGTCTCGCAAATCATTTGAATCTGGTCATAGGTGAAGCGGCTGCCAGCCGCCTTGCTAGCGTGGGTGTAATCCTCAGGGCCGAAGGCGGCAGTAACCTCCCGGGCATCGGGCAAGATGTGTTTCGCACGAAATCTCCCGTTCAGCCGGTCCTCCCAGACGACGATAACCAGCAGGAACAGCGCCAGCGCACCGTTGAGCCACCACCGGCTGTCTCCCACTCGGAAGGATATCCAAGCGAAAAAGACATTCAGTGCAATAATCAATACAGCCACTGTACGAACCATTCGGTTTCTGTTCCTCCGCATGGTTTTCCTGGCTCCTTTGGACAGGGCGGCCAGCTCTTTGCTGCCGATTACGGTCTGATTGACAAATTCCATTCAGATCACCTCCTGCAATAAAATACGCCCCGGACCAGAAAGTCCAGGGCGAATAGCAAAATCCGCGGTACCACCTGAATTCCCCCGGCCAGACCGGGGACACTCCGCCTCTGTAACGGGAGGACCCGCCTCCCCTTACCTGTTCGGGGGCGAAGCTCCAGAGCGACTTCGGTTCACGCTTCACAGGGCCTTACACCTCCCGGCCCCTCTCTATGCATCCACAGTGAACATACTGATCTCTTTCACAGCCTTTTCAAATACAGTATACTCAACCGGAGCCGGTTTGTCAAGTGCCTGGAGGCGGATTTTCCCGAACGGACGCAATACCCCGAAGGCTCTCGCCTCCGGGGTACTGCTGTGTCTGGGATTGGGACACCTGCCCCGGGTTATTCTGCCGCAGGGTCTGCCGTACTGCCGCCGCTGGCCCACTCCGTTTCCAGAGCCTTCCAGTCCCGGGACGGCAGGAGTTCCGTCCACATTTCCACCAGAGCTTCGTCGCGCTCATAGGCGTGCTCATTGGTGGCCTCCTGAACTGCCTCATAGTACCATGCATCTTCCGGATTGTCGGTCCACCGCTTCATTTCGGAAAGCATGTGGTCCCTGTCGGGAGTCCGGTCCAGCATGCGGTTGACGATGGTCATGACTTCCGCACGTGTGATGGGCTCGTCAGGGCGGAACTTGCTGCCGCTGCCAGTAATCCAGCCGGCCTTGGCGGCCAGACGGATTTCCCTGGCGGCCCAGTGGTCCGCCGTGTCGGCGAAATCACCCTTGCCGTCGTCCACATGGGATTCGTCCAGAAAACGTGCGGCAATAACCGCAAACTCCCCACGGGTGATGGGGGCGTTGGGATCAAACTTTGTCCCATCCCCCCGGCCCTTCAGCGCTCCGGCGCTGGCGCAGGTGGAGATGGCGTTGTTATACCAGCCGCCTGCGCTCACATCCGTGAAATCGTTGACGGTGGACCAGTTGGCAGCGCGGTATTCATCCGTCATCAAACGGAAGAAGATGGTCGCCGCCTCCGCGCGGCTGATGTTGTTCAGCGGGCGGACGGTGCCGTCCTCGTAACCGATGACATAGGCAAAGTGATCCGTGTCATTCAGGCCTGTGGCTCCGGCCAGAGGCACCTCTTCGTCTGTGATGGTAATCATGTCGTCTCCTTCTGCCAACGGTGTCTGATTGTCTGGAATAATCGTTGGCGCATCAGGCTCAACAGGATCCGGGAGCTCTGGAAATACCGGGAACTCCGGCAGCGCAGGAATTTCCGGAACGTTTGGAAGCCACTGCGCCGTGTAGACCGCATCGCCGCTGACAGTTGCTGTGACGGCCGGACTCCAGCCGGTAAAGGTATATCCCTCGCGGTAGAGCGTACCTGCAAACGCAGGCGTCGCGGTTCCAGCAGCAAGATCGCGGTAGGTCTGGTCCGCAAAGACCGTCTCACCGGGAACGCCATCAGTATACGTAACGATGTAAACCGCGTCACGATGCAGCCAGGGAGAAGCGACGGTGTTCACGGCCGCTCCGCCGTTGACAGCCAGCGCAGCCTCGCCGCTGTTGACCGGGAAGTCTCCGGAGGGATAACCCCCATCGACCGGATTCAGATGGAGCCGGTACCGCAGCGTATGAGCGGCAAATGTCTCGCTGCCAGCAATCCAGGTGACGAAGGTCCTGCCGTCCGCTCTGCTGATTTCCAGGGTTGTGCCCGCAGAGGGCACAATGGATTCCTCGTCCAGCGTAAAGGCCGGATTGATCTCCCACGTCATAGTGTAGCGCTTCAGCGCGTAATAGATCGCGTCGTTGACGGCGGTGCTGAACGAGTCCGTATCATTTGCCGTAAAAAATTTCCCCTCTGTGCAGATGCTCTCCATCACGGCAGAGGCGGAGGCGTATTCTTCTACGGGTATGGACTGGAGCACCGCGTAGATCTGCGCTCCGGCTTCCTTGATCCGGGCCGCTTCCGCAATGCCGTCATTTTTGTTGGGCTGGCCGTCGGAGATAAAGATAACCGTGGTGTTCCGTCCAGCAGAACGGTTTGCCGCCACCATATCCAATGCTTTGCTCAGGCCAAGGCTGTAGTCGGTATTTTCCGGGTAGGGCGCCGCGCCTGTGATATACCCCTCCGCAGCTGCGATATCGCTTGTAAACCCACCGGAGGTGAAAGTGCTGCCCGAACTTCCCCCGAAGCTTGTGCCGTCCGGGAGAATCTTGATGGGGTCGACTTCGCCGCCAAAGCCGGCAAACGCAACCTGACAGTCATATTCTTCTGCGCTCAGCAGGTTTCGGCTTACATCCAGCAACTTTGACTGCATATTGTAGAATTTGGCATCCAGAGTACTGCTGTCCCCCTGCTCACTCATAGAGTTGGAGCAGTCCATGACAAACAGGAAATCCATCTGCCGCGCCTCGGTATAGTATGCCTTGAACTGCACATCGGCGGCTGTCGCGCCGCTGTCATGCCACCGGGCTTCCTCGGTAATCTGGGTTGCCATTAATCCCGCCGCAGAGTTGCCGCTGCCAGTCTGGCTGGAGGTCCAGCCATCGGGAGCGATTTCTTCCACCGGTTTCGGAGGCTCCAGCGCAAATCTGCCGGAAAGAATTCCTTCCATGCGTTCCTTCCAGCCGTCCAGTATGTGAGTGAAGGTGTTGCTGTGCCCCAGGACGGTGTCCGCAGGAAGATTTACAAGACGGTATGTCCCGCCGGTGTCTGAAAACGCGTGCTCCGCAACACACGTTACAGAGGAGAGATCCACTTCACCATTGATTTCTGCCTTTACAAACGCGTAACGTCCAACGCCCATATTGCGTAAGCTCAGGCTGTCAATGCCGCTGTCTTCGAACACGTATGGCTCAAGTTCCGTGTTGACCAGCGTTACGCTGGACAGTGCGGGATTCCGGCGAAACGCCTCGCCGACGACGAAGGAATTCTCAACCGTGATGACGGCGTTGGGAGCGAATGCGGCACTGAACGCAAACTGACTCACACCGGCGTTTGTCACGGACAGCGTCTCAATACACCGGGCGTCTGCAAACGCAAAGCTTGATACTTCGATTCGCTCGGATTCACTGCTTCCGGTTATGACCACATGTTTTATTGCACCAGGATTCTTCCCCAGATAAGAGAATTGTGGATAAGAGGTGTTCACAATGGCAGTGTCTATGCCGTTGACAAGAAGACGTCCGCTGAAATATCCGCTGCCGGTTATGGTGAGAACACCGCCGTCAAGGGTCAGCTGGATGCCCGGGTCTGCGGATGTGATGACGTCGTCCTGAAGCGTAGCTTTCAGCTCCTTGTACTCCTCTTCCATCTTCCAGACAGAATCAAATACATCCAGACAGAATCCATAGAAGTACTCTACAGCTTCCTCATCCCCATAAAAGTCTGTCTCAAACAGGTCGTTGCAGAAATTGATCAACTCTTCTGCCCTCGCCATATTATCCAAATTAATTGGTCGAAGTGCACAGAGTTGACTGGCCGCATCCATATAACGCTTTATCATATCCGGAATACCATCATTCTGGATCATCTGTAAACTACCGCTATTTACCGCATACACTTGGTCGGATTCAGCCTCTGCGCTGTCAGTTCCAGCGCCGTTGTCTGGCATTCCGCCGGTTGAGACGCCGGTTTCGCCTGTCGGGATGGTTTCATTCCCGTCATTCTCAGCAGCAGAGTCCATTGCCGCCATGTTTTCTTCCGGAGAGAGGGATATTTCCGGAGTGCCGGATTCCTCCAAGGGCGCAGTCGTCTCCAGCAGCGCGATTTCCTCCGGAAGCGTCTCCGGAGATTCCTCCGCCTCGAAGGCGGCGGCCTGCGCAAAGCTTGCGCACAGCGCAAGCGACAGGAACAGCGCAAGCAGCCGCCTGCTTTGTTTTATCAGCTTTTTCATATTTTATCCTTTCTTTGCAGAAATTCGGACGCAAAGTATCCGACAGCCGAACGAGCATAGCGCCCACCGGAGCAAACTCCATTATGTTCCGTTTCCGCCTGGCGGCGAAAACCGTACTTTATTTCCTTGTTCCTCCTCTTCCCTGCCAGACCCGCTTCACCGGATCTCCGTGGGAACTTTTTAAGCGCCGTAGCCTCTGGCTTTGCTGTCCCGACGTTTCCGCCGGTTTGCCGAATGCAGCCGAACGAGCATTGCGCGAACTGTGCGCGGCAGCCTCTGGCTTTGCGTCCCATCGTTTCCAATGGTTTGCCAATACGCCCTCCCGGACTCCCGCTGCCGCGGGCGCATCCGGCAGCGGGCAGCTCCCACGGCGGATTTTCATGGGCCATGGCGCGTTCTCCTTTCTCACCAAATCTTCTGCGGCTTCAGAACTTTGCGAAAATCTGCCCTGTGGACTAAATTTCTCTTTTGACCCGCAGCAGCCTGATTTCTGGAATTTTACAGAAAAATCGGGACAAAAAAGAGCGTGATATCCAAGGGCTGCGAAAAAATTTCATTCGCAGTCCCTGGGTTTTCATGCTCTTTTCGGTATTTCGCTGATTTTTAGATAATTGTCTTCCCTTATGGATAGGTTGTGCTATAATGTTTCTTAACCAATATGTACCCTGATTGCGGCAAAAGAGAAATTTTGTCTACATTGACGAAACCTACGTGACCAGCCCCAGCTTTTCCAACTGCCGGGCATGCTCCGCGCCGGTGGTAACGAGATATATCCTTGTGGTGTTGATAGAGGAGTGCCCCAGAATGTCCGCCAACTTAACGATATCTTTGCAGGCCCTGTAGAAGGAGAGCGCAAACAGGTGGCGGAGATTGTGGGGAAAAACCTTGGAGGCTTCCACGCCCGCTTTTTGGCACAGCTGCTTCATTTCCCGCCAGATCTGGCGGCGGGAGATGGATTTTCCGTTTCGGGTGAGAAATATCTCGCCGGAGGCGGTTTTGTGTTTTCTGGCGTATTTGAGCAGCTTCCGGCAGAGCCTGGAAGGGAGAAGGATGGTGCGGATTTTTCCCTTCAGGCTGATTTCTGCTCGGCCATTCCGCGCAGCCTCCACAGTAACATACCGCACCTCCGATACCCGAATGCCGGTGGAGCAGATGGTTTCCATCAAAAGCTCCAGCCGTTCCTGGCCGCGGCTCTGCGCGGTATCCAGCAGACGCTGATACTCGGATTTGTTCAGGTCCCTGCTTTGGTCCCGGAAAGACCGGCGCTGGACTCGGAGAAACCTGAGCTTGCAGTCCTCCCGGCCAAGGGACCCGAGAAAACGATTGACGGCGGAGAGCATGGAGTTGATGGTAACGACGGCGTACCCGCTGTGCAGCAGATGTTCCTTCCACCCGGCGGCGGTTTCGGGTGTGAGGGGCCGGTGATTGAGCCATGCGGCAAAGGTGCGGACATCCCGCAGGTATTTGACGGTGGTGCCGGGGCCCCGGTCTTCGGATACCAACAGGGCGGCGAAGGACTGGAAGTCGTTTTCTGTAATTCTCATGCGCATATCTCCTTTTTGTGATGTGATAATATATTTTTACACAAAAAGAAGATTTTCTGTACAAAAAATGGCACCTTTTTGAAAAAAGAAGTCCAAATATATAGAACACCTCCGCCCGACGCGCCGAAATCACTCATAGCGCGCCTCCCTCCCGCATATATTCCACCGGGAGGCGGTATCAAAATGCTTGGATATATTATTTATGGGGAGGGTCCCAAACGGCCGGCGCTTGACGAGCTGACGGTAGCCGGAGGAAACTTCATTGCCCTTCGGATGGGGCTGGAAAACCGGCCCAACGGGCCCCTGGCCCTATACCGCGCCCGGCAGGGCGCAAGAATGCTCCGGGAAGCGGGGGTCCGCTCCGCCATTTTTCCGGTCGATTTCCCTTATACAGCCCTGTTTATCCGTCAGGGGATCCTGCCGGTCGATACGCTGCCCCTGAGACGGGCCATGGCCGCTCCACTGACCAGACGGCGTCTGGAGGCGGCGGGCTTTCAGCCCACTCAGGCCGTGGTGGCAGTCTCCGGAGAGCGGGCGGTACGGGAGGTCACGGAGTGCGCCAAAGCGCTGGCGCTCAGCTACCGGTATGTGCTGCTGAGCGTCCGGGGCGGGGAAATCTTCGCCAGGGACCTGCGGCGGGAATACGGTATCTCTCTGCTGCTGGAACCCTCGCCGGACCAGCTGGACCGGGCGGATGCGCTGGTGATGTTCGCCCCCAGGCAGGATCTGAAGCTGGATAACCCCATCCTGTACACCCTCTATCCCGGCGGCGAGGCCGGACGGGGCAGGCTTCCGCTGTGTCTGCCGGCAGAGGCGGCGGTGCAAACGGAAACCAACTGCGACCGGGAACAGCTGACTGCGGCCCTCTATGCCATGGGAGCCATACCTTTGGAGACCCTTTTAGCGGAAATTCCTGGTTGACAGAACGGAAAATTCCTTATATAATGCTATGAATGGGATGAAATCAACATTATGGAGCCGTATGCCTTTTCAGGCAGCGGCGGCCTGTACGGAAGATGGAAAGGACCGCGTAACATGAAAAAAGAATTCAAGATGAGTCAGGCCCGGTTTGACGAGCTGCAAAAAGAGCTGAACTATCTGAAAACCACCCGCAGCGACGAGGTTGCGGAGATGATCAAGGTGGCTCGGGGATTCGGTGACCTGAGCGAGAACAGCGAGTACGACGAGGCCAAAAACGAGCAGGGCAAACTCTATTCCCGCATCGGTGAGCTGGAAAACGTGCTGCTTCACGCCGTTATCATCGAAGAGGGCGACATGCCCACCGATCAGGTGACAATCGGCTCCACCGTCACCGTCACCTCCATGAATGGCGGCGCAAGCCGCAGCTTTAAAATCGTGGGCAGTCAGGAAGCTGATGCCATGCATGGCGTCATCAGCGAGGACTCCCCTTTCGGCAAGGCCCTGATGGGGCACAAGGAGGGCGAGACCGTCACCGTCAACGCCCCTGCCGGGGAGATGAAGTATCACATCGACAAAATTGAGAGGTAACAGACCTTCAAAGGCACATAAGAGGAGAGAACAACATGGCTGAAAACAACCGCACGCCGGAAACGCAGCAGGATCTCAGCGAGATCCTTCAGGTTCGCCGGGAGAAGCTGAGCGCCCTGCAAAGTGAGAATCGCGACCCCTTTCAGGAAACCAAATTCACGGTGAGCCACCACGCTCAGGAAATCAAGGACCATTTTGACAGCCTGGAGGGCAGTCAGGTAACAATTGCTGGCCGCCTGATGAGTAAGCGGGGCATGGGCAAGGTCAGCTTCTGCGATTTGCAGGATAAGTCCGGCCGTATCCAGCTCTACGCCCGGAAGGACGAGATGGACGAAGATGCCTATAACCGTTTCAAAAAATATGATATCGGCGATATTGTGGGCGTGCAGGGCGAAGTGTTTCGCACTCAGCGGGGGGAAATGAGCGTACGAGGCAGGGAAATCACCCTGCTGAGCAAGTCTCTCCTCCCTCTGCCGGAGAAATTCCACGGCTTGACCGACAAAGAGACCCGCTATCGCCAGCGGTATGTGGATCTGATTGTTAACCCGGAAGTCCGCCGGAATTTTGAAATCCGCAGCGCTTTCATCAAATATCTGCGGAATTTTCTGGACAACCGGGGTTATATGGAGGTGGAGACGCCGGTGCTGAATACCATCAGCGGCGGCGCCACCGCCCGGCCCTTCATCACCCACCACAATGCCCTGGATATCGACATGTATATGCGCATCGCTACGGAACTGAACCTCAAACGGTTGATTGTGGGCGGTATGGAGCGAGTTTACGAGGTGGGCCGTATTTTCCGGAATGAGGGTATGGACACCCGGCACAACCCGGAGTTCACCACAGTGGAGTTGTATGAAGCTTACGCCGATTTCAACGACATGATGGACCTGTTTGAGGCGCTTCTCAGCGGCGCGGCCAAGGACATCTGCGGCGGCTACCGGCTCCAGTGGCAGGGGGAGGACATTGACCTGACCCCTGGCTGGCCCCGGCTGAGCATGGCGGAAGCGGTGAAGCAATATCTGGGTGTGGATTTCATGACTATTTCCGGCGATGCAGAGGCGGTGGCAGCCGCCAGGGATGCTGGTGTGGACATGGACGGCGTGGAGCCCACTTGGGGACACGCGCTGTATGAGTGCTTTGATCAGAAGGTAGAGCGGGAGTTGGTGCAGCCTACTTTTATTACCATGCACCCGGTGGATGTTTCTCCTCTGGCAAAACGGTCTCCCAAGGACCCGAGGGTAACGGAGCGATTCGAGCTGTTTATCTGCCGCAGTGAAATGGGCAACGCCTTCTCCGAGCTTAATGACCCCATTGATCAGCGTCAGCGGTTTGAGAAGGAAGTGGAGGACCGCATGAAGGGCAACGATGAGGCAGGAATGATGGACGAGGACTTCCTTACCGCCCTGGAATACGGCATGCCTCCCACAGGCGGGCTTGGGATTGGCATTGACCGGTGCGTGATGCTCCTGACGGGCAGCGATTCTATCCGGGATGTAATTCTGTTCCCCACCATGAGGCCGCTTTCCGAATAAATTCTGAAAATGTTTTATAATTTCAGAATTACCAGGGAATATTGGGTGTATTGCAAGTAAAGTTGCAGAACTGTTCGCAGTATTTTCATTTTACCACAGCACTGGCCCCATTTGCTTTTACCCACGATTTAAGAGAGCGCCCAGAGGGAAACTTCTGGTGCGCTCTTTTTTAGGGGAATTGATGAAAGGAATATTTGAACCTAAGGATATTGTCATCCGTCAGGAAGTTTTATGGAATGTTATATTATAAAATCCCTGGGACCTCCTGAAAATACGAGGATCTAAGCACGTCAACAACTCATACTAAAATTTAATTATCCATCGTCGTCCAATAATACTTTGGATGTGGAAAAGAGCGCGGCGGCAGATCATTGAGCAAAGCCTATCCACGACTTTATCCAGAGAGGCAAAAATCGCATTTCTGAACCGCATCTTTCGCAGCACCTTCCATATATGTTCTATAGGGTTCATTTCCGGAGTGTAGGATGGAATATGAAACAACACGATATTGGCAGGGATATCCAATATCCGGGACTTGTGCCAAGCCGCACCCTTCTCTTTTATTTATCACTTTCCGAGCTGCTTCAATTGCTTCTATTTTTTCTGCGCTGAATTTGTATTATGATGCCATTTTCTCACCCTGCTTCTTTGCAGCATATTGGCAGCTTTTATTAAAGTATTTTATAGAGTATTAGCATGATACACACCGCCGAGGTCTGGCCCTGGTTTCCCTTTAAGTGAGGCTTACATTTGCCGCGTTGAATCACAAAAAGGTGTCCCTCTGGTTGGACTGTTATTCTTTTCTGCACCGCCTTTTTGCCTGTATTTCTATGCTTTTCCCAAATTAGATAGAAGGGGACGACAACCAGAGAGGACCGCCCATAGGCGGTCCTCTCTGGCTGTCAAAAAACTTTGCAGTCCCCTTCCGGCATGTTCTGTAAAAGCACCTTTTTTACCTCGCATGCTGCCTTCCTCGTCTGCAAAAATGCCCTTCTCATGGCACTTGCTCTGACAAAAAGCGGGACAGTTCAGGTTCTGGCCGCCTGTTTCCCTGTCAGCGTCCGCTCCAAGCCTGGAGCCCACTGACATTTTGCACAAGTCAGATGCCCATTTCTGCCTTGACCTGCCGGAAGCATTCCACGGCAAAGTCCAGGTCTTCCTTTGTGTGTCCGGCGGACACCTGAGTGCGGATCCGGGCCCTGCCCTGAGGTACTACGGGGTAGCTGAAGCCTACCACATAGACGCCTTTTTCCAGCATTCGGGCTGCGAATTCCCCGGCCACCCGGGCATCGTAGAGCATAACAGCTACGATGGGGTGGCTGCCCTCCAGCACGTCGAACCCCAGTGCGCTGAGCTTTTCCCGGAAATAGGCGGTGTTTTCATGAACCCGGTCCCGCAGTTCGGTAGAGGCGGTCAGCAGCTCAATGGTCCGAATACTGGCAGCACAGATGGCAGGGGCCACAGTATTGGAGAACAGATAGGGACGGCTGCGCTGGCGGAGAAGGTCCACAATCTCCTGCCGGGCGGCAGTGAAACCGCCGGAGGCTCCGCCCAGGGCCTTGCCGAAGGTGCCGGTGATGATATCCACCCGCTCCTGAACGCCGCAGTGCTCGGGGGTGCCCCGTCCGGTCCCGCCCATGAAGCCGGCGGCGTGGCTGTCGTCCACCATCACCAATGCGTCGAACTCGTCAGCCAGATCGCAGATACCCTTCAGATCGGCAATGTAGCCGTCCATGGAGAACACACCGTCGGTGGCGATGAGCTTGACCTTGCATCCGGCGTCCCGGGCGTTCTCCAACTGAGCGCGGAGGTCGGCCATATCGTTGTTCTTATAGCGGAACCGCTTGGCCTTGCACAGGCGGACGCCGTCGATAATGGAAGCATGGTTGAGCTCGTCAGAGATCACCGCATCCTCAGGCCCCAGCAGGGTCTCAAACAAGCCGCCGTTGGCGTCGAAGCAGGAGGAGTAGAGAATCACATCATCCATACCCAGGAACTCCGCCAGCTTCCTCTCCAGCTCCTTGTGGACGGATTGAGTGCCGCAGATGAAGCGCACAGAACTCAGGCCAAAGCCCCACTTGTCGTAGCTCTCTTTGGCTGCCCGGATGAGCTCAGGGTGGTTAGAGAGCCCCAGGTAGTTGTTAGCGCACATGTTGACCACCTGTTTGGCCTCGGTGGTGTCAATACGGGATTTTTGTGGGGTGGTAATGGTTCGCTCGCCTTTCCAGGTTCCTGCTTCCTTGATGGCCGTCAGCTCCTGACGGTATTTTTCCAGTGCCTGTTTCATCCTTTTTCCTCCTTGTACTCCTTTTTTGGACCGGACCATTCCCGTTTCAGCAGCCGGTACTCGGCCCGGGTTTTCAGTTTCCCGTCGTGCTGCGTCCAGTCCGGACGCTCCGACTCCTTGATGAGCCCGCATTTCTGCATGACCCGCTCTGAACCTTGGTTCTCTGTGAGGCACCCGGTAGAGAAACGGTATACGCCGTTCTTCTCGAAGGCGAATTCCAGCAGTCTGCGAAGGGCCTCCGTGGTATAACCCTGATTCCAAAACGCCGGATAGGTGAAGTACCCGGCATCCACCAGCTTCCCCTGGAGTGCAGTTTCCCGTACAGTGTAACCGATACTACCCACCTGCTCCCGGGTGTCCTTCCGCTCTATATGCAGGAAATAAAATCTCCGGTCCGGCGAAGCCGCGTCAGCCAGGATCTCCTGAAATTCCCGCTCCGCCTCTTCCCGGGAAGAGAGCTGGATGTCCTGTAGATAGTACATGGTCCTTTTATCGCTTTTCAATCGGAAATACGCCTCAAAGTCCTCTTCCACATAGTCCCGCAGGATCAGCCGCTTCGTCTCCAGCCAAACTGCCAGAATCTCGTCCAGGGATACAGGCTCAAAATCCGCCAGAGCGGGATGGTCCGTCAGCGTCCGCACGATACGCCAGCCGTCCCGGCTATTGACAGCATTCCTGGGGATCGGCCGGAACCCCAGGTCCAGGTACACCTTGCAGGCCAGCCACGAAGTTGTCTGGGTGGGCAGCTTTCCGTGGGTGTGGCCCAGTGCGCGCATCACACCCAGCACATAGGCAATCAGCGGCTTGGACAGGCCCCGGCCCTGGTACTCCCGCCGAACCGCCACCCAGTGCAGCCAGCCGCTGCCGGATTGGTCCTGTCCGGTGGTATCGATATAGGCCGTAGCCGTAGCAACCTTCTCCCCGGCGGCATTCTCTACAAAGACCATCCGGCCGCACAGGCTGGCCTCATTGGAGGCGTAATACATTTCCCAAGCTGCCAGCCCCTGCTCCCAGGTCGCAAATTCCTTGGCGGATTTTTCAATATCAATCCAGATGTCCCGGTCCCCAGGGCGATAGAATGCAAAGCGGTACCCATCCGGCAAGGGAAACACGGGAAGCGAATCCAAATCCCTCTCCAGAAGGAGCTCATAATGCCGGATGCGGGCGTCGTGATTGTCAAACTTCATAGAAACAGTCGAATTACTTGGTCCAGTCCAAAATGACTTTTCCGGACTTTCCGCTGTTCATGGCAGCAAAGCCCTCCTCGAACTGGGTGTAATGGAAGCGATGGGTAATCACCGGCGTCAAATCCAGACCGCCCTGAACCATGTAGCTCATCTGGTGCCAGTTGTCCATCTTCCGACCATAAATACCCTGCAAGGTCAGACCTTTGCAGATGATGTTGTTCATGTCCATAGGCACAGGTACGTTGGAGATGCCAAGCAGACTGATCTTTCCTCCGTTGCGCATGACGGAGATCATCTGTTGGAGGCCCGCGCCGCTGCCGCTCATTTCCAGGCCAATGTCAAAGCCTTCCACCAGACCTTGTTTGTGCATGACGGAGGGCAGGTCCTCGTTCTTCACGTTCACCGCCGCGTCCGCTCCCATTTTCCGGGCCAACTCCAGACGGTAATCGTTGATATCTGTAATCACTACCCGGCGGGCGCCGGCATACTTGCAGATGCCCACAGCGATGATGCCGATAGGGCCCGCACCGGTAATCAGCACATCCTCTCCCACCATATCCCACATCAGAGCCGTATGGGTGGCGTTGCCGAAGGCATCAAAGAAGGATACCACATCCTCCGGCAGGCTCTCATCTATGATGATCACATTGCTCTCGGGAATGCAGACATACTCCGCAAAAGCCCCATCTCGGTCCACGCCTACGCCTTTGGTATCCTTGCACCACTGGATGTTGCCAGTATGGCAGTTGCGGCAGCGGCCGCAGGTGATGTGTCCCTCGCCGCTGACCCGCTGGCCCACCTTCAGACCCGCGACGCCCGCGCCCAGGGCGGCTACTTCGCCAACGTACTCATGGCCGATGACCATGGGAGGCCTGATGTGCTCTCTGGCCCAGGGGTCCCAGTTATAAATATGTACGTCGGTACCGCAAATGGCGGTTTTATGGATTTTGATCAGTACCTGCCCAGGTCCCGGCTCCGGAATGGGAACCTGCCGGAGCTCCAGTCCGGGACCAGCAACCGGCTTAACCAGCGCGTCCATGAGCTGCATTACATTTGTCCTCCTAACAAAATCATTATAGACATGTTTTGTTCTCCTATTGCGAACAGTATACGCCTTATACTGGAAAATGTCAACAACTGATTGACTCTCAGGTAAAATTTTTTGGCATCTGTACCATGTGCATTCCCTATCGGGAATACACCCGCCTGCTTGGCACCCCCAGTACCGGCAAATATATCTGCTGCGAAGGTGTCCTTCAGGCGGGCAAATTGACTTTTTGAGGATGCGGAGATCAATGCTGCGGACGCAACTTTCCGTGATGATGAAGCGATCAGAAAATAGATTAACGGCAGTGCTTCAACTTACTGTGCATCCGCACCAACGCGGTGTAAACAGCTGATTCCACAACTGCTGGTAAAAGGAAAAGTAACAGCAAGGTGCTGTTACACCATGCTGTTACTTTCTTTCAGATTTACAAAACATTTTTATGTGCGTAAATCTTTGAATTTTTCTGTCTCTTTCTGGCTTTTCCTATATCCGCTTCCATCTGGCTCCTTCCTTGGTATCGGTGACTTCAACCCCCAGTCCCTTCAGTTCCGCACGAATGCGGTCTGCCTCGGCAAAATTTTTCGCTTTCTTTGCCTCTGCCCGCCGCAGGACCAGTTCGTCAATAGCGCAGTCACCCTCGCCAACAATCACAATGCCGCCGGAGGCCGCTGTGGAAGCTTGGACCTTGGCGTCTGCTTCCCGCTTGGCGGCGGCCTTCTCCAAGAGGCTCAGCCCCAGGACCTGGTCGAAATCCGCCAGAAGAGCCAGCGTGGTGGCGTCGCCAGCTTGAACCTTCAGGGCGTCATAGAGAGCGGTGATCCCCAAAGAAGTGTTCAGATCGTTGCCCATGGCCTTGCGGAATTTCTCCTTCTGCTGGTCAAAGACGGCTTGGTCTACTTCTCCCTTCCCCGGCTGGAGGGCGGCGATACGGGCGATGAGCTTATGATACGCCCCCTGGGCGTTGTCCAGGTTCTCCCATGAAAACACCAGAGACTTACGGTAGTGGCTCTGAAGGCAGAAAAGGCGGTAGGCCAGAGGATCATAGCCTTTTTCCTCCACCACGGACAGCGTCAGCTTCTCTCCCTTGCTCTTGCTCATCTTGCCGGTGGTGGAGTTCAAATGCAGCACGTGCATCCAGAAATTGCACCATTTATGACCCAGATAAGCCTCACTCTGGGCGATCTCGTTGGTGTGGTGAGGAAAAGCGTTGTCGATGCCACCGCAGTGGATGTCCAGGTCCTCGCCCAGGTGCTTCATGGAGATCGCGGAGCACTCGATATGCCAGCCAGGGTACCCTACGCCCCAGGGAGAATCCCATTTGAGCGCCTGATCCTCGAACTTGGATTGGGTGAACCAGAGGACGAAGTCACTCTTATTGCGTTTGTTCCCGTCCTCCTCCACGCCCTCCCGGACGCCTACGACAAGGTCCTCGGCATCGTGGTCATTAAAGACGTAATACCGCTCCAGCTTGCTGGTATCAAAATAGATGTTGCCTCCAGCGTGGTAGGCATAGCCGGTGTCCAGAAGTCTGGTGATGAGCTGGATATACTCATGGATGCAGTTGGTGGCGGGCTCCACCACGTCGGGACGCTTGATGTTCAGCTTAGCGCAGTCGGAGAAAAAGGCATCGGTGTAGAAATGGGCAATGTCCATGATGGACTTGTTCTCCCGTTTAGCCCCTTTCAGCATTTTATCCTCTCCGGTGTCGGCATCACTGGACAGATGGCCCACATCGGTGATGTTCATGACGCGCTTGACGTTGTAGCCCTCGTAGCGCAGGAATTTTTCCAGCACATCCTCCATAAGGTAGCTGCGCAGGTTGCCAATGTGGGCAAAGTCGTAGACGGTAGGGCCGCAGGTGTACATCTTCACGATATCGGGATGGTTGGGGACAAACTCCTCCTTGCGGTGTGTAGCAGAATTGTACAGATACATATGGATAATCTCCTTTAATCAGGATTTTTTTCGTTTTCTTCCAGTTTTTTCTCCAGCTCCTCCACCCGGCGAGCGAGGGCTTCGATCTTTTGCAGCGTGGGGTTGACCACGTTGGTCTGGTCCACCTCGTCGGCATAGCGGCGGACCTTTTCGCCATTGATACGGACAATCTGAGCAGGCACACCCACAGCGGTGGCGTTGGCGGGCACATCCTGAAGCACTACCGCGCCTGCGGCGATGCGGGCGTTGTCATGAATGGTGATAGGGCCCAGAACTCTCGCGCCGGAGCCCACAAGAACATTGTTTCCCAGCGTGGGGTGGCGCTTGCCGACATCTTTTCCGGTGCCCCCCAGGGTGACGCCCTGGTAGAGCAGGACGTCGTCGCCGATCTCAGTGGTCTCGCCGATCACAATGCCGGAACCGTGGTCGATGACCAGCCGTCTGCCGATGGCTGCGCCGGGGTGGATTTCAATGCCGGTCCAGAACCGGGCCCACTGGGAAATACATCGGGCCAGGAAACAGAGGCGATGGCGGTGGAGCCAATGGGCAATCCTATAATAAACAATGGCATGGACACCGGCGTACAAGAGGAAAATTTCCAATTTTCCTCTTGCGGCAGGGTCACGCTTCTGGTAAGCGGTCAGAGTTTCAAACAACATACGAGGGTCCTCTATTGGTCTGATTTTTGCGTCCGAAGGGCGCAAAAGGGAGTGATTTCTGTTTGCAGTCCGGGATCTGCGCGGCCCCAGACGCCGGGCCTGTTTTTGCCGCCCGGCAAAAACAGGTAAAATGCTCTTAGAGCTGTGGGCTAAGAATATCCCTTAGACAGACAGACGCTGCGGCATGCCCATGGACAGACGCAGAAGTCCGGCGCACCAACGAAGGTACTGAAACAACACTATTTTATTATATTACAATCCATCTTCCCCTGTGTCAAGAAAAGAAACCGCTCATCTTTCTGTGAAAAAAACATGATTTTTCAGGAAAACCGCTGTCGGCCTGGACGCAGTCCACAAAGAACATATTAATAAAGTGTGGTACATTGTAGAGAAGCAATGGATAAGAGGCAGTATACCAAGGAAGAAAGCAGGTTTTCGCGCGGCAGAATTCTTTTGCGAAGAATATGCTTGATGCCAGTGCGCCGCTTCTTGTCATTTTACAGACGTTTGGACATCAAAATGTGAATATCACCGCAATTTATTTGAAGATTGATATTGATGGACTACGGAAATGTACGCTGAATATCAGCGAATGGAAGGTATAGTTGCGGGAGATTACGTAAGGAAAAGGTCTTTGACCAAGCACATCCAAGACCATATCGCACTTTAGAAAGCGTCCGGGCTAAAATTTTTCACCAGGAGCAGGAGCTTCAAAAGTTTGACCACTACTATTTTTACAGTGGTTACTAGGGAATCAAAATCTCTATGGGGGCAGTGGAAAGTTTCATATATGTCAAAGGAGAAAGCTGCAACAGTTGGCGGCGAAAGGAAGTGCTGCTGCGTAACTTTGAACTGTATATGAAAGACCTGGGACTGAAACCTTATATTCCCGTTATAAAAACGCCGAAGAGCCGGACCCATTACATCCCACATATTTACATAAAGGCAGAACTGTGCCGCTTCTTTATGGCAATTGACAAATATCCCGATTCCTGTTTTTCTTCCAGAAATTTAGTGGATGCTGTCTTGTTCCGGTTTTTATACAGCATAGGTATCCGCGTTTCTGAAGCACTTGATTTGACGATTGCCGATTATGACCGCAGCGCAGATATTGCTGCGATCCGCTATAGAAAAAACAATCGCGACCGGCTCATTCCACTCCATCCCTCACTTGCCAAACGCATCCATGCATTTCTGGGCGAATTTCATAAAGACCACAGCGTGGAAACGCCCCTTTTCCCCAGCACACAGATGTTAAGACTGGGAAAGAGTACGGTTTATAATCATTTTCATGATTGTCTTCTGCTGGCGGATATTCCGCACATTGGCCGCAGACCCAGAATTTATGATTTCCGTCATATCTACGCTACTTTTTTTAATTGGCCAATTATTAAAGGAAATTTGCACATCTATGGGCACTTTGTTGTTAGTTGTAAACAATTTTAGAAACAAACTTTTGTTAAAGCAGCATAAAAACTTTGCTTTTGGTTTGCGCATGGCATAAGAGGTTAGTAAAGTTGCAGATCGTGAAAACTTTAGCCTAAACTCTCTTTTTATCTTGACCTTTTACTGCTATAGTTATATTATGCAGGTGAACCGTTGAAGATAGTTTTGGCTGCAAAATGGATAACTCTTGGAATTAAAGAAAATTTAGGTTTGGAACAGCAAGTCTCACCCAAAAATTTGAAGATAAAGAGGGAATCCTTGTGACTGAACTCTATATTTCCTCATTAAGTGACTACTTTAGTGCTATTGAAGACTTGAAAACTTACTATCCGGTATCAATGATGACAAACTCCCTCCCTTTCGTGTTGTGCATCCAATAATAGCTTTCTAGCAGAACTACGCACAGGTATATCTTTTGCGGAGAGTTCTCAACTGACAATTTTTATCCTCCTTTTCAGTCTGAAAAATTTGTCCTTTAAGTGCAATTCTAGTGTTTCACACCCTCCTATGGACCCCATTCAGAGGCCGTTTTTGGTGGAAAAAGAATAAGGACATGGATTTGCAGTAGAAAAGATCTGCGGAACCTGATCCCGTATCTTTCTGCATATATGGGGCATAGCCCAATATTATTTGCGTTTGACTTCAGAGATTTATCCTGAAATGGTGGAGATGCTGAATGCATGGATATTGTTCTTCAAGACGGCAGATGCTGTGAAAACTCCTGATCTCCCTTATTCCATCTTGCAGTTTTTCAACTCATATCTCTCTGGGCAAAAAATGCAAGTCGGAATACAGCCATATCCTACGCCACAACATTCAAACAGTTCTTTCTGTTTTGTGAAGAATCAAAGCAGTTGAAAGTGGAACGACTGACCTTAAACCTTATCAATGAAATCCGGGAAAAGGTTTACATTCACTGGCTTTCCTATAAAAAAGCTACAAGGCCGGTTAAAGAATATGGGTATTTCCCAATTATAGCAGAGGCATTGAATGAGGCGAATGGCCTTATTTTAGACGAAAACATCTTTTAGAAATCATTAACAGTAAAGGGGCTGATACCAATGAACGGCAAATGGGATGAACAAGCCCATTATTATAATGACGGCGATCAATACGTCTGGACACCTGCGGAGGGTATTGGTAGACAGATTGGCATTTGCGGTGAAGATGCGAACAAAGGCTATGGGCTTGCCATCTATGAGATAGCAGGTGACGAGGCCCGCATATTCTTATATACTGCTCCTCGGAAATTTTATTCTGGCGGTGCAGAAACTCGTCTTTGGATGCAGGACGGGGTAATACTGGGACTGCCAACGGCGGAAATGGTATCTTCTGTCACGCTTGTTTCTGAAAGCGAGGATAGCACTCCGGCCCAGGTGGACAACCCTGCTATGATTGCCGCCTTGCTGGAGTCATATAGCGGTGATAGCGTCCAAGCGCCAACTGGCGAGAGCTGGGTAAGCGGCGCTTTAATTATGCACCACAAGGATTTTCCTTTTCTCCAATATGAGATTGAGTACTGCTACTCGCCGGATCAGGAAATATCCTATTGCCAAAACGCAGATCGTGAATGGTTTCCATTGCCCGCTGAGTGGCTTTCGGTTCTTTCAGAACACGACTTCCCCATTCGGAATGAGTGAGAAAAAACGCAGATGAGGCGGTGCGGGCTGTGGTGCTGGTGATTATCTATGTCGTATGATATCTTCCCTTAACAAGAGCATACAAAAACACAACAATTTAATAGGCTGTCAACCTTACACAAAACACCGCTTTTGCTAAAAACGAAGCGGTGTTTTTGTATGTGTTCTGGACACCGTGACCAGAAGCGCCCCCGCCCGGTTTCACCGTTCCGTCCACGGAGGCTCTGCCGGATATATCCCCCAGAGCTGCCCCCTTTCCCTGGATAGGGAAAGGGCGGGGGGATAGGGTCGAACCGCTTCCTCTCAATTCGCGTTCTTTCCACGGCTGATGTGTTGAAAATTAACAATCTCAAAGTCTTGCCCCGCAAGGGTTTCCAGCTCCGGTTTCATAGGGGCTGGTATAGTATCATTCCCCACCCCCGATTTATCGAAATATTGTCAACATTTGAATTTATGGGAGGTTTCTATGAACAGTAAAAAATCAACGTTTTGCAGCCCCCAAAGTCCGTCAACTGTGGTTGTGGGAAAGAAACGTGTTCGGAACACGCTGCTCCATGTTTGGCTGTCTCCAGATGAACGGGCAAAAATCCAGGAGCGCATGGCGGATGTGGGTATCCGCAACCTTTCAGCCTATGTGCGGAAAATGGCCCTCAACGGCTATGTGCTCCACGTTGACCTCGCTCCCGTCAAAGACATTGTTTCTCTGCAAAGGCGGTGTGCGAATAACCTCAATCAAATCGCGGTCCGAGCGAATATCAACGGCGGGGTTTACCCGGATGAAATCAAGGCCCTGCAAAAAGATTATGCGGACTTATGGGGGCCGCTTTCCGAACTGCTGGAGAGGCTTTCGGAGGTGGTTGCGCTGTAAGCGCGTAAGGCCCAGGAGCAAAGCGACGGGCCGCAGACAGGGAGGCCTCTGGACACGGTGTCCAGAGGCCTCCGGCGGGTTTGGGGTGCAACCTCAACAAGCATTTTCGCAAGGCGAAAATGGTGAGTGTGTTGACACTCGCCCTGCTTGCCGTTTAGCGCGTCCTCCGGAAACGGTGCAAAAATGGAGTAGTGCTTTTAGCGTGTGATAACCATTCACAAGGTTTATCCAAATTTTATTTTTAAGACCAAAGTAGTATTGACAAGCAATTAAGACTGTGGTAGTATATGAGCGTAGCCACTACCACAGTCTTAAAAAGGAGGTGTTACCAAATGGACATTAAGCTGTTTGCTTCTGAACTGAAAGTGATGTCCGTCCTTTGGCGCGATGGCGACGTTCCCGCGAAACATATCGCCAAACTGCTGACCGAGGAATTGGGCTGGAATGTAAATACCACCTATACCCTGATTAAGCGTTGCATTAAAAAGGGGGCTATTGAACGCTCCGAACCCGGTTTCATATGTCATGCGCTTGTACCGCAGGCGGAAGTACAGGAGGCGGAAACAAACGAGCTGATCGACAGGGTATATGACGGCTCTGCCGACAAGCTGTTCGCGGCTTTGCTGGGGCGAAAAAAACTGAGTGCCGAGCAAATTGAAAAGCTGAAACAGATTGTTGGGGATTTGGAATGAGGTGGTGCAAATGAGCCTATTGCAAATGAGCTTTGCGGGGGCCGTGATGATTTTGGCAATCACCATCATACGCGCCCTGGCGATCAGCTTACTGCCCAAAAAGACTTTCCTGGCACTTTGGGGGATAGCGGTTGCGCGGCTGTTGCTCCCGTTCTCACTCCCCTCCACGTTCAGCGTATATTCGCTGATAGGCAGTCAAACTTCCGGGATTGCCGCAACAAAAGTCCCACAGATTGACAAGGTATTGCCGATTGATACGATAGGGCAAATGGCTACTATGCCCGGTGATATTGGCAATACCACAAGTACCGTTTCTATTTGGGGAGCTGTTTGGGCCGCTGGTACACTGATCTGCGCTATGGTTTTTGTAGTAGCGTATTGGAAGTGCCGACAGGAATTTCAAACTTCCCTGCCAGTGAAAAACGACTTCATCAAAAACTGGCTGAACGCCCACCAACTGAAACGTCCGATTTCCATTCGACAGTCCAGCCGATTTTCCGCCCCGCTGACTTACGGCGTATTTCGCCCCGTGATTTTAATGCCAACATCCACCGATTGGGAAAACACAAAGGCGCTGCAATATGTTTTGGCGCATGAATATGTTCATATCCGGCGCTTTGACAGTATCACAAAATTGGTGTTGATTGCGGCACCGTGTGTGCATTGGTTTAATCCCTTGGTTTGGGTGATGTATATTCTTGCCAACCGGGACATTGAGTTGTCCTGTGACGAGGCGGTTGTCCGCCTTTTCGGAGAAACAACAAAGGCGGCCTATGCGAGGGTGCTGATCAGTATGGAAGAAACACGGAGCGGCCTGAACCCATTGAGCAACAATTTCAGCAAAAACGCAATAGAAGAAAGGATTACAGCTATTATGAAAATCAAAAAATCGTCCGTTCTCTCTATCGCCCTGGCCCTGGCATTGGTTGTTTGTGTAACGACAGCCTTTGCAACTTCAGCGGCGACAAAAAATAACAATTCGCTTTCCGTCCCCTCAATCATTTACAGAGATAACGCTACTAACAAAACGTCTGAATCTGCTTTGGGAGCCGAAGATGGTTATCAATCATTGTTAGCGTTAAAATCAGCAGACTACCACAACCAGACTGTTGCCAATTTTGACAAGGCCCTTTTGGATTGGGGAAATCAACATCCAGAGGAACACGAGGATATTATCCAAAACGATATTGCAACATATTGCTTCCCCACATACCTCACAGAAGAGCAGAAAAACTTTTTAGCTTTAACCATAAGAGCGTCAAATATTGAAAACGCAATATTAGTAAAGAACTCTTATGGCAGTCCAGTGATTGATCCTGATTTGAGTTTTGAACTTGCAAGAGAAAGCCAGGAAACTGACCCGCCCACATGGGTAAGTTTGATGTATGGCGTTTCTTATCACCTTGATCCTCAAGTAGTCACAGTCGGAGAACGGGACACGGCACTTGCAAACGCAATCAATGATATTCAATCTTTTTGGTATGATACTAATCTCGAAACTCTTGCTGAAATGTCGTCGGACGAGGTGTTTTCCAAACTAAATGCAATCGCAGATAACAATAGCACAAACGCTGTACAGCTTTCGATTGTAAAGAATTATTATATATTTCAAGCATCCTCCATGTTTGATTAACCCCCAAAAACAAAGCGGCCTGCAACGGAAAATAAAAAACCGTTTTTACGGCGGATGGTATCACCACGCCCAAACAAAATATAAATAGCCTTGCGGCGGTCTTTTGAAAACTGATATGCTCCCTCTAAAGTAGACAGTGAAAAAACAAAACTGTCGAAATAGGGGGAGCAATAATCATGAGCTTAAAAGGGAAAATAGGACCGGAGGAAAAAATACAGGCAGTGGAAGATTATCTGGAAATGCGAAAGGGCAGCACACA
>OFFE01000633.1_pt1 | contig 29053 bp, 24 predicted proteins | sample 1521371 | NCBI WGS metagenome assembly OFFE01 (sample SAMEA3504131, study PRJEB24116) | mouse gut metagenome | biome: mouse gut; feature: mouse-associated habitat; material: faeces | place: Denmark | collected 2011 | reverse complement strand
TCGGCAACAACAACGCCTACTGTCAGGACAACATCACCTCCTGGCTGGACTGGACGCTACTGGAAAAGAATCGGGATATGTTCGCGTTCTGCCAGTATATGATCCGTTTCCGCAAGGAGCACCGGGTACTCCGGGCCAACGTCAGCGACGGCTGCTGGGGCCACCCGGACGTGAGCTTCTACGGCGTGAACGGGCCCTGCGGCAGCTTCAGTCCCTATGACCGCTATGTGGGCGTTCTGTTCACCGGCGGCGAGCGGGGAGCAGGACCCCAGGCGGTGTATGTGGCCTCCAACGCGTGGTGGGAAGAGCTGACCGTCCGGCTTCCGGAGCTGCCGGCCTCCGCCTGCTGGACCCTGGCTGCGGACACCTGGGAGGAGGGCGCGCCCTCCTCGCCGCGGCAGATGTCGGGAGGTTTTGTGATCCGGCCCCGGTCCGTGATGGTGTTCGTGGGGCGGTAGGGAAAGCATGGGCCAAGAGATGCATGTTCCTCCTTTTGCTTTCCGGGTTGATGGAAAAGCACCGGCGATTGTGAGCTGGCTCCCTTGTAAACCATATCCCATTCATTTCCATCCGCAGTATTACGGACGCTGCATCCCATAGCGAAACCGGACATTTTGAAGAAACCTGTGAAAAGGCTTCTGCAATAGCAAAAGATATCACGGCAGCCCTTCTGAAAGAGCATCCATACAAGGAATGCGCAGGTAAAGGGATTAAATTTTTCATAAAAACCGGGCGCAACCGCCAATAGTTGCGCCCGGTTGGTTGATTTTACCACTGAAACCCCGTATCCTCGAAGCAAATCACACCCAAGGAGGACCGCCATCATGACCTATGGATCCCTGATCAAACAGTCCCGGGAGGACCTGCGCCTCACCCAGGAACAACTGGCCGAGCAGCTGGACGTCTCCCGCCAGGCCGTCAGCAAATGGGAGGCCGACCTCTCCCGCCCCACCCGGGAGAAGCTGGGCCGCCTCTCTGAAATATTGAACATCCCACCGGATGCCTGGGCACAGGCCGATGCGGAGATCAGAGCCGCTGCCCAGCCCCCTGACACCTCCCGCCCCTGGAAACTCGCCACGGCATTTCTGGCGACGGCGTGCCTTGTCCTGGCGGGATGCCTAACCATCTCCCTCTGGCCAAAACTGGAAGCCGCACCGGCGGCCCCGCCTTCCCAGGAAGTTCTTCCGCCGGAAGAAGAACCCGCCCCGCTCACGGGATCTGCCCTGCCCGGCGCCTTCCCCCTGACTGTCCGGCGGGACTACGATTTCGGCGATCTTCCCTTCGGCGAATACGGCGACTCCTGGATTCCATTTCTGAATGATTGGGAAAAGGTTATGGAGGAAGAGATCTGGTGCGGCTGGTTTCCGGACGGCACGCGCCTCAGTCTCATTCCCGTCACCGCTTCCTGGGACGAAACCGGCCAGCATTCCAACGTTTTTCTTCTCTATGCCCCACCGGCGGAAGCCACAGGGGGAACGCTGGAGTATCACATTCTTCTCCACGTCGGCGAGGATTATACCGGAGATGACCATGGCAGCCCGGAGGGAGAGCCTTTTACCAATCTTCTGGGATATGATGGCTTCAAAATTACGATTTCTGCGCACCAAAATCTCTACCGCAGCGCTTATTATATCACCCAGCGCTCCGATGGCACGCCCTGTGTGATCACCCGTACTGACGCTGCCGCTTATGAATTTGATGTGGATGAGGACGGCCTGCCGGAGATTATATCCAGCATCGACACCCTCCCTGGCTGGGAAATCACCGACACCGTGGAGGGTCAGGAGGGCGCGTTTATATACACCTTGGACTATACGAAAACCCCACCGGAATGGGGGCAGTACCTGCTTGGTTTCGATGCCGAATACGGCGGGTTTGTTGTCGTTGACGGGAACCTTAACTCCGTGGTGAACCGCTGCGTCCTGCGGAACGGTGAACTGGTCCGCGTTCCGGCCACGGATTATTCTGCCGCCGATTATCCCGATGCGGCGGGCACAAAAGTGACCTTCGTGACCGATGTGGAAATTCTCTCCGACGGGCTGGACCCGGACGAGCTGCTGCTCTACACAAGCGCCGTCCGCATCACCCACCGCCAGCAGGCGTACCTGGCCCTCCAGGAGCTGTACAATCTGACGGGGCTAAAGGTGGAGGAGTGCTACTGCACCGCCTGCGAACATGGCGTTTTGTTCTCCCTCCTGCCGGACGGGTTCAGCCAGCGGAGCTTTTTCTGCTTTGATTTCGATGCCCGCTACGGCAGCTTGGACCATATCCCCACGCTCTACATCAAATGGAAGGAACTGGACAACGACTGGTCCCCCTTGTCCCTTGCGGACGCGGTTCGCCCGGAGCCCGGTGCAGAGGGAGCTGAGGAAACCATGCTGTGGTACTACAACCGCATGAAGGTTTTCAGCACCGGAAAGGCGGAGAGCGCCAACAGGGGAGACCCCTCCTACGCCAACCTGGGAGAACTCTGGCTGGAGAACGGGGATTTGTACAACTATTTCATGGAGGACACAGAGTACGGCCCCGTCCTGACGTCCATTACCGGACCCTACCCGGACGGCATAGTCAACCATTAAGCCATAGAATGAGACGGCGCAGACCTTCCGGGTCCGCGCCGTCTTCATGTCTTCCGGGAACTAAGCACCTGTATTCACAACCGCTGTACGCGGTCTGGCCGGTCTTTTTCCTGCCATACTGCGTCGATTCCTCTTGCCATACGCCAGTATGGCTGCCGTGGGCCCGCCTGCGGCGGACTTAGCGCCAAAAGCGCCGCAAAGCGGCGCTTCACGGGAAAATCTCCTTGTCTGACGGGAAAAATCCCCGTCCATCCGGTATCCCCCGGTTATGAATACAGGTGCTAAATCAGCAGCATGCAGTCCATCCCGGGCATCCGGATAGTCAGACGATCCCGGACAGCCACAAACTGCTGTCCGGAAATGGCATCCGATGCCAGATGCTTGGTCCAGGGGAAGAAAATTTCCACCGTCTCCTGTCCAACATTGAGGATGGCAATGGTGGTTTCCTCTCCTTCATCCCGGGCAAAAGCCAGCACCGGCCCTTCCGCCCACAGCCAGCGGAGATTCCCGGTCTGCATGGACGGGCGGACATTGCGCAGCTTCCCCAGCAGGGTGAAGTGCTTTTGCAGCGCCGTATCCTCCCGGCCCCATGGGTAGGTTCCCCGGTTAAAGGGATCCTCGAAGCCTTCCATGCCCGCCTCGTCGCCGTAGTACACCGTAGGCGAGCCGGGAAAGGCAAACAACAGCACCGCTCCCGCCCGCAGCAGCCGCAGGCCCCGCTCCCGCTCCCAGCCGGTCATGCGGTACTCCGCCCGGGCGGTCTGGTCCTGAGGAGGCTCGTTGGGGGAGGTACCCAGCAGAGTCAGAATCCGGGGGGTGTCGTGGGTGCCCAGCAGGTTCATGGCGCTGTAAAAAGCCGGACGGGGATAGTTTTCCCGGATTGTCTCCATAGCCTCCATGAAGTCCTCCGCCCTTCCGCCCCGCAGATATTCCAGCGCCGCCACACGGAAGGGATAGTTCATCAGGCCATGGGTCTCCCGGCCCAGCAGATATTTCCGGCGCTGGTCATAGGCGATCTTGTTGCTGCCGTCCTCCCAGACCTCTCCCAGCAGGAAGCTGTCCGGCTTTTCCTCCATCATGACTTCCCGAATCTGGGCAATGAAATCGTCCGGCAGCTCGTCGGCCACGTCCAGCCGCCAGGCGTCCGCCCCTGCCCGGAGCCAGCGGCGAATAATGGAATCACCGCCGCGAATGATGTACTCCATGTAGGTCGGGTGGGTTTCGTTGACCGCAGGGAGGGTTCTGACCCCCCACCATGCGTCATACCGCTCCGGCCAGTGAAAAAAGGCGTACCAGGGATAATATGGGCTCTCCATGCTCTGAACAGCCCCCAGATCAGGATAGGTTCCGTTGGCGTTGAAATAACGGCTGTTGCTGCCGGTGTGGTTGAACACGCCGTCCAGCATGATCCGGAGGCCCAGGCTGTGGGCCTTTTCGCACAGGCGGCGGAAATCCTCCTCCGTTCCCAGCATGGGGTCAATCTTCTCATAATCCCCGGTATTGTAGCGGTGGTTGCTGTCAGCCTCGAAAATGGGGCAGAAATAGATCGTCCCCACCCCCAAGGATTTCAGATAGTCCAGCTTTTTCTCCACACCCGCCAGACTGCCGCCAAAAAAATCCCGGTTCCGGACTTCTCCGCTCTCGTCCGGAAGATACTCCATGGCCTCGTCCCAACGCTGGTGAACAATCCGATCTCCCGGCATCCCGGCGGGGTCCGGGATGGAGGTGCGGAAAAACCGGTCAGGGAAAATCTGGTAGGTGACGCCCCGGCCAAACCAGTCCGGGGTGGGAAGAGAGCCGTCATATACCGTCTGCTGCCAGGGGGTCAGCTCTTTCTCCGCGCACAGGCCGTTTTTCCCCAGCCAGACGGTCTCTCCGTTCTCCCTGCGCAGGCGGAAGCCGTACCAGATCAGCTCCGGCTGGTCCGGCGCGTCGTAGGACCCGGTAAACAGGATCTGCTCCCCCTCTCTGCCGGACAGAGTCAGCGCCACCTCCCAATAGGCCTCCGCAAACTCCTCATAGAGCAGCAGCGCACACTCGGAGAAGTCCTCCGACCGGTCTGGCCGGAGGGTTATGGCAATTTTTTCACCGCAGGTTACGGCGCCATAGGGCATTTTATACTGGCTGTTCCGGGGATCGAAGATGCATGTCATACAGGTTTGTCCCTTCGTTGTATTTTTAGAGCAGTTTTCAGTATTTTTGAGAGGAGCTGCGGGGCGCGGGCCAGTCAGGGCAGCAGAGCGCCTTCCGGCGCGGTGATGATCCCGATGTCTCCGGGAGAGAAATAGCTGTTGAGAATTTCCACGGCGGTGGCGGCCAGAGCAGAACCGCTGCGGCCCTGCTCCATGACGATCGCCACGGCAATTTCCGGATCGTCAAAGGGGGCGAAACAGACAAACACGCCGTTGGCGTTCTCCTCGCCCACCTGGGCGCTGCCGGTCTTGGCTCCGGCGGTGACGGTGCAGCCGGCAAAGTCGGAGGCGATGGAGCCCTTTGTTACCAGATCGCCCATACCCTTCTTGACCGCCTCAAGAGTCTCCTCGCTCATTGCCACCTCCGAGAGGAGCTGGGGCTGATGCTCATAGAGGAGGGCGCTGCCATCGTAGGAAGTAATATTCTTGAGAAGATGGGCGTCCAGGCGCGTGCCGCCGCGGACCAGAGTGGCAATATAACCGGCCAGCTGGAGAGGGGTGTATTCCTGGCTGGCCTGCCCGAATCCGGCCCAGGGGGACTGGTCCTCGCCGGGCTTGTTTTCATGACGGACGCCGGTGCGCTCCCCCAGCTCAATGCCGGTATGCTCTCCCAATCCGAAACCGGCGGCGAATTCGTTGAGCCGGTCCATACCCAACTGGTAGCCCATTTCGGCAAAGAAATAGTTACAGGAGACGGTGAGCGCGTCGCTGACATTGATCCGTCCGTGGATTCCCCGGGAGCTGCGGTAGAGCCAGCAGCGGGCCACGCTGTTGGGGTCCCCGGGGTAGTACCAGGTGCCGGTGGCGTTGATACGCTGCTTGGTGGTGATGATGCCGCTCTCCAGGGCCGCCACGGCGGTCAGAGGCTTGAAGGTGGATCCGGGGGCGTAGGCGCTGTTGACGGCCCGGTTGGTATAGGGGGCGGCGGGATCCTGGGAGAGCGTCTCCGAATCCTCCAGATAGGTGCGCTGGCTGTAGGTGGGATAGGTGGCGGAGGCCAGAATCTCACTGTCCTTTACGCCAACCACCACCGCCGCGCCGCCTACCCGCTCCATGCGCAGGGCCTCCTGCTCGTCCTTGGCCCCTGCCTTCACCTGTTCCACCCCCCGGGCCAGGGCGGCTTCCACCTGAGCCTGGAAATCGATATCGATGGTCAGGGCCACAGTGCCGCCGGGCTGGGGCTGGATAGAGTAAAGCTCGCTGGTGATCTTGCCGTCCTGATTGGTGGTGATCATCCGGGTGCCGTCCCGGCCCCGGAGGTAGGACTCGAAGGCCAGCTCCACGCCGTTTTTGCCCACCTGCTCATCCATCTGGTAGCGATGGAAGGAGTCTGTATTCTCCCCGGCTTCTTTGGCGGCGTTGTAGGGGGCATTGAGGGCGTCCAGCTCCTCCCGGTCGTAAATGGCTCCCACCCGGCCCAGAATGTGGGCGGCGTAGTCGGTATGGTACTGCCGGACGGACCGGCTGCCCACCACCACGCCGGAGAAGCCTCCGTCGTTGAGAATGGAAATCAATTCCACCGGGATATCCTCCGCCAGATAGTAGGGAACGGTGGCAGCGTTCCTTGCCAGAGTCCGCAGCCGCAGCTCATAGAGCACTCCCAGTACCATCCGGGACTCCTGCTGAGTGAAGCTGTCAGGGATATGGAACTCCTCCTCCATCAGCTCCATCAGCTGAGACGCGGAAAGGGCGGAGGAGGTCGTCAGCTCGAACCGCTTTTGCAGGCTTTCGCTCATCAGCGGCAGCTTGGTCGCCGGGGTGATCTCCGTGGAAGACCAGCCCCTGTCTGCAAGAAAGTTCTGGAAGCGGACACGCTGGGTGCCGGTGGCCTCCGGGAAGGTGTAGGCATAAGGCGCGGCTGTGGAAACCGGAAGGCCGTCTTCCCAGGTCAGGCCCTGGGACTGGAGGAGGCGGAGGAGGCGGAGGAGAGCGCTGGCCGCGCTCTCCCCCTGCGCGGCGCCGTCCTCCGTAGCCGGTCCGTCCTTCACCTGGCCGGGGTCAAAGGTGACAGTATAGATCTCCCGGTTGGATACCAGGATCTTTCCGTTTCTGTCGGTGATAATGCCCCGGGAGCTCTCCACAATCTGGGTGGTAGTCACCTGAATGGTGGACTGGGAGAGGTAGTCCGCCCCGTTGACAATCTGCGCGTCGTATAAAATGCCCACAAACAGAAGCAGGCAGAGAACATAGGCCCCGATCAGAAAATTGGTACGCCTGAAAAAATGCTTTTCGTTTTCCACTGGGGAGGATTCCTTTCTGCGCCGCGGGACGGCGGCTCGATTAATAGTCTGCCGCACACCGGCGGAAGATCATCCGGTAAACCGGCAGTACAATCAAAAGCGCGGGAAGGGTGAGCGCCGCTTCCCCCAAGGTGATCCGGGCCATCAGGGCCAGATATTGTCCGCCGGACAGTATCTGAACAAACATCCGGAAACAGCCGGTAAGCAGCAGCCCGAGAGAAGAGACAATCAACGCACACAAAAATCCGCGGGACGCCAGCCGCTCCGCCACGCCGCCGGCCACAAACGCCGCCACCGGGAAAATCAGTGTGAAAAATCCCCGGAAAGGCGCGGGCAGCAGCAGGTCGCAGGCAATGCCGAACAAAAGCGCAAACACCGTCCCCCGGCGGGACCCCTCAAACATGGCAACCGCCGCCGGCAGAACGGGGTAGAGAAAGGGCGTCAGCCCCAGCACGCGGATGTGGTTGAGCAGAAGGGACTGAAGGGCGCACAAAAACAGCGTGGCGATGGCGTAAACCACCCACTTGAATACAACATAACTTTTTGGCAGCATGCCTCTCCGCCTCTCTTAGTCCACGATGTCAAAGCTGGTGACGATATAGACCTGGGTCAGGCCGTCCAGGGACATCTCCGGACGCAGCACCGCATACTGGGCCCGGCCATCCTCGCCGGTCTTGACCTCCTCCACGTAGCCGATGACCAACTGGGAGGGGTAGTAGCCCCCCAGGCCGGAGGTGACAATCAGATCTCCCGCCACCACATCCGGTTCCGTTCCCAGATACGTCAGACTCAGCCGCCCCCTGCTCATCAGGGCGAAATCTCCCTGAGCCAGGGCGCTGCCGCCGTTCCGGAAAATCAGAGAGCCAATGGAGGAGTCGCTGTCCAGAATAGTACGTACCGTGGCCCAATTGCTCCCGGTCTCCATCACCACGCCCAGCAAATGGCCCTCCTCCGTCACCACTGCGTCGCCAACCTTCAGATCATGAGCGGAGCCCTTGTTGATGGTCAGTTGGCTGTACCAGTTGGAGGAGTCCTGCACCAATACCCGGGCGGACTCGAAGTGAAGATCCCGCCGCTGCTCCCGCAGATCCGCCAGATTCCGTAGATGGGCATTTTCCTCCCGGTCAAAGGTGGCCTGACGGACAGTTTCCTCCATCTCGGCGATCTGGAGCTTCAGCTGCCGGTTTTCCTCCCGCAGCGCGTCCACCTCGGTGAAGTATCCAGTCCAGCGGCTGAAAGTATCCGAAATGGCGGCGGAGGCAGAGCGGAAGGGCGAGGCGATGATCCCCGCCAGATTAGGCAGTGGGGCGGAGGTGGCGGAGAAATAGGTCATGACGCTCATCAGCACAGCTACCACTGCCGCCAGGGCCAGCAGCACAATAAAAAAATGATTGGATGGACGCTTCAATGGAGTTCCTCCTCCGAAAACAGTTTCACGCCGAAGTCCGCCAGCATCCCGCCCAGCAGGAACAGAGGCAGACCCATCACGTTGAAGTAATCGCCCTCGATTCTCCGCACGAACAGGGCGGCCTTCCCCTGGACACCGTAGCTCCCGGCCTTGTCAAAAGGCTCTCCGGTACGGATGTAACCCCAAATCTCGTCCTGCGTCAGGGAACGGAAGGTGACGGCGGTGCTTTCCGTTTTTGTTTCCATCCGCTCCCCTCGGGAGACCGTTACGCCGGTGCAGACCTGATGGGTCCGGCCCGAGAGGGCGGAGAGCATGGTGAAGGCGTCCACCTGGTCTCGGGGCTTCCCCAGCCGCAGGCCGTCCAGAAAGACCATGGTGTCGGCGGAGATAATCACGGCGTCCGGGTCCCCCGCCAGGGTGCGGGCGGCCTCGCTCTTCCTCCGGCAGATAGAGGAGACAATCTCCTCCGGAGAGAGGGAAGCGCCGAAGGTTTCGTCCGCCTCGGGAACGAGTATCTCAAAATTCCTGATGCCAATCTGGGTCAGGAGTTGTTTTCTTCTGGGGGATTGGGACGCCAGAATGATTTTTGACATAGCACCTTCTTCTGGCCGCCCTGCGGGCGGCCTTAACGCCTGTTTTAATGGTAGATTCGCTCCCCGCCGGAGCGGGGCCTTCTTTTCGCGCAGGCGAAAAGAAGCAAAAGATCGCTCAGGAAACTGCGTTTCCTAAAAACCTTCCTGTACTACGGGGGTTGTTTGTTTGCGCTCCGGCGTACTGTGGCAGTTCTGTTTTTGGTACCTTCGTTGGTGCGCCGGACTTCTGCGTCTATCCGCAAGCACGCCGCAGTCCCTGCCATATTATGCACCGAATCTCCTGGAGTTCTTTTCGGAAATTCCCACATTTATACGGCAGGGTCTGCCGAAAACATCGTTGGGCAGACGCTTCACCTGATACATGGGGAGCAGTGTCCGGTTCAGTCCGGCCGGACTACAGAACAAATGCCAAAACTACATCCCCGCAGCTATAAGGGAGTTTTGACCCATAGACCCGGGAAGCCCCCGGGCCAATTTAAGAAGAATGTCCCATTCACCGCCGGAGGCGGCGAAGAGAAGATTCACCTCCCGGTGGACCCAAATCCCCCCGTCCCCCGGGCTGTCTCCGGCAGTTCGGAAACAATTTCTATCTCCGGCCGGAGGACCGGCATAATGAGCAGCTGGGCAATCCGGTCCCCAGGCTCTATCACATACTCCGTATCCCGGAAATTGTGCAGCGCTACCCGAAGAGGACCCCGATAATCGCTGTCAATGACCCCGATACCGTTGGACATGGCCACGCCGTGGCGGACACCCATGCTGCTGCGGACCGCCAGAATGCCCACGTGTCCCTCGGGAATGGCGGCAGCAATTCCGGTGGGGATTAACGCTTCCCCGCCTCCCGGGAGAGTCACCGGCTGGTCGATGCAGGCGTGGAGGTCCAGAGCCGCCGCTCCCGCGGTGGCGTAGTAGGGTAGGGGGATACTGTCCCCAATCTTGTCAGAGAGCGGTTTGATCTGAAATTTCATAGAAAGCCCTTTACATTCAGTATATGTCATCAAGGATAGTACAAACGTGAATCATTCTACCCCCCGGTAGAACAGGCCGCGGGTATAGTCGCCGGGAATATCTTCGTTCTGGTCCAGGTAGCGGGCCAGAATGCGGACGCATTCCCCAGCGCGCTCCGTGGTGAAGCGGAGATTGGCATAGGTAAGGCCGCACCGCTGGTACTCCGGTTTGTCCGCCAAAAACAGAACCTTGCTGTTTTCAATCTCGCTGCGGCAACCGTAGGCAGGGAGAACCGGAAAGCGCTCCCCCCGGCGGTCCGTCAGCGCGTGCCCCGTCCGGCAGGGGCCCCCCATGTTTTTTGCATTACAGCCCAGCGCATTGGCAGCCAGACAGTTCTCTGTCAGCATCAGGGGAAGACGGCCGTAGACGATGGCCTCGCAGGGCAGTGATTTTCTCAGATCCCGAATTTGTTCAAAGCGTAGCTCAAAGGACAGAGCGGCACTCTTCAAGCCCCAGTCCCGGCACCGGGCCAGAGACCGGCTGTTGAAGATATTCAGGCCAAAGCCGCCCCGGAGAGACAGGCCGGTTTCCTCCCCTAAAGAGAGCTGGCCCAGATTCTGGATACACAGGGAGGCGCAGCCCCGCTCCCGGGCGGTTTCCAGAAGCGCCCGCAGCCGGGGCAGCTCCCGGTCTGTGCAGATTCGGGGCAGCAGAGCGCAGAGCTCCCCACCCCACCCCCGGATAGCCTCCGGCGGAAGTTCCGGAATGTGCTCCAGCGGGAAGTATACAATCTTCGGGGACAGGCGCAGAAGTTCCGCCGTTAGCTGTTCCGGCGCAGAAAGCGTCACTGTAAGTGCCGGGGATCTCCCATCGCAGCCATCCGGCGGAGGGGGCGGCGTTACGGCTCCCCGCCGCGGCGGCGGCACGATCCGCCGGGCCGACAACAATTCCAGCGCCTCCCGGCGCAGCGCATTGACAGCGCTGGCGGGCAGGGAAAGGCCGGGGGCAAGGGATACATCCACATGTTCCGGACGGAACACCGTTCCCCCGGTTTTGGACAGTCTGGCCCTGACTTCCTCTTCCTCCAGCGCCCGGCTGCGGGCCGCCTCGGGTATGGGACCCTGCGCGGCAGCGGAGCGCCCCTCCGGATCTGTGGCCGTCAGAAGGGCGGGCCGGTCCGGGAGCAGGGTGGCGGCAAGGCGTACAGGCACCGTCCGCAGATCTTCCCGCTGATAGGCCGCCCGGGCCTCCAGAAAAAGCGGGCCGGGTTCCGGGGCATTCTCAGGGCGGGAACCGAACATCTCCGGCCCCGGGCGGCCCCGCCAGTAGCCGTCGGTGAATCCCTGCCGGGAAAAGGCCGTCTCCAGCTGCTCCAGCTCCCCTGGGGTGGGAAGCCGGTTTTCCTTCAGCAGCGCAGCGTAGATCCTGGTGATGACCGCAACATACTCCGGCCGCTTCATCCGGCCCTCCAACTTTAAAATGGACACCCCCATATCCCGCAGCTCAGCCAGATGCTCAGCCAGACTGACGTCCTTCAGGCTCAGGGGCCGTCCGGGCTTTCCTCCGTCGAAGCGGTAGGGCAGGCGGCAGGGTTGGGCGCAGGCGCCCCGGTTGCCGCTGCGCTGTCCAATGAGAGCGCTCATGGCGCACTGCCCGGACCAGCACATGCACAGGGCGCCGTGGACAAAGACCTCGATGGCAATGGGACTGTGCCCGCAGATATACTCCACATCCTCCCGCCTCAGCTCCCGGCCCAGTACCACACACTGCATGCCCAGCTTTGCCGCTTCTTCCACTCCCGCCAGAGAGTGGACGGTCATCTGTGTGGAGCCGTGAAGGGGCAGATCGGGGACCACCTTCCCCGCCAGCGCAGCCAGCCCCCAGTCCTGTACAATGATCCCGTCCACGCCGCACCGGCTGGCCAGCCGCAGCAGCTCCTCCGCCTGGGGCAGCTCCCGGTCGGAGAGGAGCGTATTGAGCGTGAGATATACCTTCACCCCCCGGAGATGGCAGTAAGCCGCCGCCTGAGGAAGCTGTTCCGGGGTGAAATTTTCTGCGCCCCTGCGGGCGTTGAACCGGCCGCAGCCCAGATATACGGCATCCGCTCCGTTCTGAACGGCGGCGATCATGGCTTCCCAGCGGCCGGCGGGAGACAACAGTTCCATTACTTCTTCTGCTGGAGCTTCAAAAGCTGCCGTTTGCACTCGCCCAGCTCGGCCTTGGCCCTGCTGGCGTCATCCAGATAGCCCTTGAGCTGGCGGCGGAGATTTTCCGCGGCGGCCTGCTGCTTGAACAGTTCGTCGGCCAGATTGGCGGCGGCCAGCACCGCCGCATCCATCCGGCTGACCCGGCCGGCAGCCATGATATCGATCATCTTGCCATCCACCAGAGAGGCGACTTTCTGCATATAGGAGGGGCTTTCCTCGCTGACCAGAGTATATTCTGTCCCGTCGATGGTTACGGTGACTTGATTTGCCATGTGCGCTGCGCTCCCTTCTCTCCCCTGCCCGGGGTGCGGATCTATAATCATACATTTTATTAGTATAGCAGATTCTTCCGGAAAAGCAATCAGATTTTCAAAGTTTCAGAGCCCGGATTTCAGTTTTCTCCGCCGGGAAAACATCAAGCGGAGCGCCTTTGGCGCTCCGCTTGAAAAGTGCAGGTCAGTCCCAGTCCACGCCATAGTCCGGACGCCTGGGATCCATGATGTCCTTGGCATCGTAGAATTGCAGATACCGCTGCCGGGATTTGCGCAGGGTAGTTCCGTCGGGGTGGAGACGGTCGCAGATCACCGCGCAGATATCCTTCTTAATGAAGCTGAAGCTCTCGGTGCCCACGGAACAGAGCACCCGGAAGCCCTGGCTTTGCAGGTATCTGAATGTCTCTCCGGTCTGGGTCCAATCGCCGCCGTCAGGGCGGGCGCCGTGTGGGTAGTACAGGATAGGCGTCTCGCCCACCAGGCTGCCCACCTCGTCAAACCACTTCTCCGTGTCCGCTTTGATCACGTCAAGGGACTTTTTTGCCAAGTTGACGTGGCCCCAAGTATGACTGCCGAAGGTCCAGCCGGTGCGCTTGAGCTCCTCGATGATGGGCTTCACCGCCTCCCGCTCTTTCTGGCGGTTGGCTTCGTGCTCCGGGGACTGATCTTCCTTCTCTGTCTGGGTGCGGTATCCCAGAATACCGCAGTATCCTGTCAGGCTCAGGCTGGCCTTGGCCCCAAAGGGAGAGAAGTCCGGATGCTCTTCCACGAATTTGTCCAGGGCGGGAATGGCGTCCAGCTCCCGGGAAACCACCTCGTTGCCCGCAGGGTCCAGACCCCAGGAGGTAATCTTGCCGTCGTCGCCAATGATGAGCTTATAGGTAAAGCCGTTTTCCAGCATATAAGGATAGTAGTTGGTGTCGTCGTAGGAGAAAATCAGAGGCTTTTTCCCCTCGGGAAGATAGAGGGTGTTGCGCGCCATCCTCGGCTGGCCGTCCTCCCCGACGGTCTCGCTCCACACGTCGCAGATGTCCACCAGCACGTAACCGTTGGCGTAGCAGCTCTCCAGAATCTTGTTGAATTCGTCCACCGTTACCATATAGTCGTCCAGGCCCTTCTCCTGGGCGTCGCCGTCGAAGGCCAGCTCCGGATAGGCGATGATGGGATGGAAGAACAGGTGCTCCACCAGCCCGTCGTAGGCGGCGTATTTCACCCCGTCCCGCTCCCCGCCTTCCGGCATGACGGTAGGATCATAAATGGCATATGGCTCCGGCTCGGGCTCTGGCTCGGGTTCGGGCTCTGGCTCGGGTTCGGGCTCTGGCTCGGGTTCGGGCTCTGGCTCGGGCTCGGGTTCCGCATCCGGAGAACCGGCGGGATCGTTCTGTCCGGCGGAGGGAGCGTCGGGCTGAGTTGGATTGTTCTGGTTACCGGCGGCGCAAGCGGACGCCAGAAGCAGCGTCAGCGCCATAAACAGCGCGATAAGCTTTTTCATTTGTGCAATACCTCCTGCAGGCGGCCCGGGCCGCCTCTCTCTGCTCCCTTAGTATACCACGTAAACCGCCAGAAGCAAGCCAACTTTTTGTATCATATTGGTGACAAAAGGTTACAGGCTCTTATGTATCCGTCCGCACCGGGTCCAGATAGTAAACGCTGTTCATGGTCTCCACCACAATCCGCCCTGTGGAGCGGTCCTTCTTCCAGTCTTTGACAATGCTGGTGCGGATATAGCGGTTGCAGGGTTCTCCCCGCTTGTCATAACGGCAATGAATCAGCACGCAGCCGTCCTCCATTTTAGCGTCGCCGATGCAGCCCTGATTGGCCAGGTCCGCAGGCTCCGCCTTGGCCACGCCCTCCTTATCTGTAATGCGCATGATCTGATACACAAACGCGCCTCCTTTACGATAAACCCGGCAGTCCTTCCCGCCGCCGGCGGACGGAGCTCCCTTGTTCCCGATTATAAGCGCCGGGGGCGGGTTTGTCAATCGCCCGATGGGAAGAGTCCGATCTTCCCCCGGCAGAAAACGGCGGAGGCAGCACACCGGGCGTCCCCCAGACCCCGCTCTCAGGATAAAGCGCATGTAAAGCGCTTGCATTATCCCGGAGCGGGGCTGCTCTCGCGCTCCTTCAGAAGGAAACGAAGCCAGAGACGGCCGCAGCCCAACGGATTTTCAACCGCTTCCAACCGCCCGGGAGCGGTTATGGGCAGCCGCTCCCCAGCTTCTTCAGCGCCTTCAGCGTTCCCTCCATGTTTTCCTTGTGCCAGTTTTTATAGCCCCCTGCGTACTGAGTTGCGTGGAGGCCCGACATACGCCAGTCGCTCAGAGCCTTCTGCTGGGTGGTCAGACGGACATCGGCCTCCCCGGTATGAATGGTGATAATGGTGTTGAGCAGGTCGTCGGCCAGCTCCACTGAACGAATTTCCCCGTAGGGCAGGATCAGGGACGCATCCCTGCGCAGGCTGGTCCACATGGGGTCAAAGGGGAAGAGAATCAGCTCGTTTTTGCACATCTGGAGTACGCACATGCTGCACTCCACAAAGGATCTAAAAAAAGAGACGATCTTATCGCTGAGGTTGTCCGGGGCTGGCTTGACGATGATGCAGCAGCCCTCCAGAGGCTCATATCCTGCCTCCTGAGCGAATTGCCGGATTTTTCTTTCATTTGCCATGTTGTATACCTCCTGAATCAAGTAATAATTTTTGCAGTTCTCCATCCGCCGGGCGGGGAACTGCGGCTGGTTTTTGCGGACAGATGGTAGGAATTCCATGCCTGCGCCTTGTCTGCGGAAGCAAATTTTCGCAAAGCGGCTTTTCCTGCCCCGCCCGCTGACAGAAGGAAGCATAGCATGGCGGGGATATCCGTTGGGCGGGATTTCCTGAACAATCCAAAATCTTCCCAAACGGCAAAAAGCCGGGAGGGAGCCTCACAGGCTCCCTCCCAGCTTCTTCTTCAGTTCCGCCTTTCCGGCCCGGGACAGCAGACATTCCCGGTTTCCCACCCGGACCCGGTTCCCCTTCCAATCCACCGCCTCGATTTTGTCCCACGCCGCCAGATAGGCCCGGTGGACACGGACAAACCGCCCGTCCAACTCCGTTTCCAGATCGTTCAGACTGCCTACAAAATCCAGACGGCTATCTGCCGTATGAAGAAATACATGGTGGGCTTTGGGGGCAGTCTCAAAAAACAGGATATCCGAGAGGAGGATGTAGCGGATTTCGTCCCCGGTGCGCAGGGAAAACACCTCCGCCGGGTCCCGCCGCTCGTCCAGCAGGCGGGTGTGGATCGCCTCCAGGCACCGGGCGGCGGCAGCGCCGGTCTGGTCGACCTTCTTCACAATGTAATCAAAAGCCTCTAAATGGTACTGGAAGGTTTTCCAGGCCAGATCGCCGTAGCTGGTGATATAGACCAGGGTTCCATGTGGATCCCGCCGGCGAAGCTCCTGTCCCAGGGTGAAGCCATCCCACATCCCATCATGCAGATTCACGTCCAGGAAATAGATGCCCCGGCGGTTATCCTCCACCGCTTCCAAGAGCGCCCGGGCGGCGGATGCGGCGCAAACCACCTTCATGTCGTAGTTTTCTATAAAAATTTTCCACTCAAGAGCGGTCTGAATCTGGTGGCGGACGGTTTCCTCGTCGTCGCACAAGTAAATTGGAATCATTTCCGTCCTCCTATGGTCAGTTCCTGGACAAACACGCCTCCCGCCCAGTTTGTAGCGGCAGTAGCATTGGGGCAGTCCATCAGAATCCGCTGATAGCCGGGCAAGCCCAGCCCACGGTTATCTCCCTTGGTGGAAAAGCCCTCCTCCCAGATTTTGTCCGGGCGGATGGTTCCGGCATAGGGGTTGGACAAACGCAGGGACAACGTCCCATCCTGGGCCAACAGCACAATTTCCACCCAGGGCGTTTCCGTCTCCAGCGCTCCCTCGGTAGCGTTATCCAGCAGAATGCCCAGACAGCGCACCAAATCCCACACGTCCATGCCCGTATCCTCCACAGGGTAGAGGACCTCCAGCCGGCAGTCAATCCCCCTCTCTCCCATAGCTGTCAGCTTGGACAGCAGGAGGCTTCTCACCTGCGGAATGCGCAGATTGCCGATCTGGGTGGAGGCATGGATCTTCTCTCCGATGCGCCGGTCAAAGCCTGCGTCCAGCGCGGACAGGGAGTCCCGCAGGGCGTCCAGCTCCCCCTCCCCAGCCTGCTGGGACAGCCCCGCCAGCAGGTTTTTGTAGTCATGCCGGAAGGAACGAACCTCCCGGCGGATGGCCTCCAGATCCCGTTCGTAGAGCTGCTGCTGGGCGATTGCGTCCTGCTGGGCTTCTATTTTTCGGGCAGCGTCGAACCACTGGGCCAGGTAGAGCACCAGTCCCACCACCAGTCCCGCCATCACCAGGACAAGCAGGTAATAAAGCGCGAAATATTCCGGCTGGATCCCCCGTTGGAGCAGGTAGAAAGCCTCCATGACGCACGCCAGAGCAAATAGAATCAGGGCTGTCCGGCGCTGGCCGGGCCCCTCTTCCAGCAGCAGGCGGAACCAATAGCCAAAGCGCAGGCGATGCAGCAGGGCGGCGGAGACCAGCGCCATGGTCCAGAGAATGGCCGACACCACCACAAACTGAAGGCTCTCGTTATTTACAAAGATGTTTCTAAAAAGGAACCGGGACAGAGCGAGGAGAGACACCTGAAACAAGCCCGCTGTGGATGTGGCGGAGAGGGCCCGCCAGAATCCGATCTTCCAGGTCCACCGCACCCATAGTACACAGCCCAGCAGGGCGATCAGGGAGCCTGCGTAAAAGCGGATGAGAATCTCGGTGCGGAGAGCGAACAGGAGCACATTGAGTGTGCATGTGACCAGCGAAGAGAGGAGCAGAGCGGGCAGCTTTTTCAGCCGGCGCCAGCTCCGCTCGTCCATGATGGCAAACAGGTAGACCACCAGGAGGGCATGGGCAAACGTGGTATCTATGTATGTGGCCAGACAGTACACCAGGGTGAACATTGCAACACCTTCTTCCTGTAGGAAACTATAGCACAACTCAGGTGGATTGTCCATAGAGGACATGTTTCCGGAGGAAGCCGGAAATGCCGCAGATCGATTCGTAAATCCGCCGGAAACCGTATTCACAGGCTGCTCCTGCGGGCAATGTGTCCGCCGCGGCCGAATCTGCCGCCTCCACCGGCAGTCTGGCGGTACTCAGCACATCTATCCCGTTCCAGTTCATTGGCGGCGGACCAGCAGCGGACCTTCAGTTCCTCCCCTTGGCCTATTTTGTGTTTTAGTAAAATATCCTTGACATATAGTTAAAATTTTAGTACAATGCTTAATAAAAAGGAGGTAGCAATTATGCGCCGTCTAATTATTGACACCGACACCGGTTCGGATGATGTTTGGGCCATTATCGCGGCTCTGAGGGCAGTGGAAGACATCCATGTGGAAGCCATTACCGTTGTATGCGGGAATGTATCTCTTGATATATGCGTTAAAAACGCCCTGATTGCCTGCGAGGTGGCCAATACGTATTTCCCGCCGGTATATCAGGGAATGGGCAGACCGCTGGTGCGGGAGAAGCTGTTTACCGCAGACTATGTCCATGGCAGCGACGGTTTAGGGGAAATGAATCTGCCCGCTCCGGCCCATCAGGTGGAAAAAGGTCACGCAGCGGACGCTATCATTGACCTTGTGATGTCCAATCCTGGAGAACTGGAGATCGTGACGCTGGGACCTCTGAGCAATTTGGCTATGGCCTATCTCAAGGAACCCAGAATCGCGAAAAATGTTAAAAAGCTTTGGATTATGGGCGGAACCGGCTTCGACCAGGGGAATGCAACGCCTGCGGCGGAGTTCAACATCTACGTGGATCCTGAGGCAGCCAGCGTTATTCTCCATGCGGGTTTTCCGGCTATTTGGGTAACATGGGACGTAGCTTGCTCCGGCACGCCGATCACACCGGAGGATGTGAAAATTCTGCTGTCCAACGATCATCCGATTGCCCGTTTCTGTTACCGGTGCACCCAGTCGCTCCGGGAATACGACAAGAAAAAGTTTGGGCATGAGGAGTTCGGCATCATTGACAGCGTCATCATGATGGCGCTTATTTATCCTGAAATCATGCGGGGCGTCTATGACGCCTACTGCGAAATTGAGTTAAACCGGGGCGTTGCCTACGGATATTTTTCCATTGATAAGCATGGGCAGCTGCATAAGCCAAGCAATGCGTCTGTCTGCTCCCAGGTTGACGCGGCAGCCTATAAGCGCCGCCTGTTCCACTTGCTGACCTATTAACCTCTGTTCGGCAAGCCGGAACACATCTGAAGTCCAAAACAAGACATCTGCCGGACCATGCCTTCACAGGCTGGCCCGGCAGATGTCTTAGAACCTGTATTTACAACCGTTGAACGCCGGACGGGCAAGGGTTTTTCCCGCCATTCTGCGTTCAACGGTTAGAATACAGGTTCTTACTTTGTGGCTGCGGAGAGCCGGCAATCCCGGACGCTTTCCCTGCTGATCAGCTCCGTACCGACCTGTATCTTGACTGCCGGAGAATGCGGATACAGGATACGGTCCTGAAGCAGCCGGATGGCCCAGATGCCGATATCTGTACAGGAAACGCTGATAGTGGTCAGCGCAGGGACGGAAAATGCGGCAAATTGTATATTGTCAAATCCTATCACGGAAATATCCTCAGGAATCCGGAGTCCGAACTCCAGTATGGCCTTACTGGCGGCCAGCGCAATCGTATCGTTGGTGGCTACCAGCGCTTCAGGCAGCTTCTGTCTGTTCTGCAGCAGTGTCAGGGTATCCATGTAAGCGTCGGTAAAAACCGGAGAGACAGGAAAGACGTTTTCCTCCGGCATAAACAGGCCAAACTTGGGCAGCGCCTCCCGGAACGCTTGATAACGGGCGGTACAATTGCTGCTGGGCAGGTTGTTGTAGAGATATCCAAGCTCCCGATGCCCTCTCTGGCAAAGATATTCCACAATCTTGTAGGAAGCGTCCTCGTTATTCATGTCTACACAGCTGTAATCCTCCAGCTCCAGCAGATTGTCCACCACTACCAGCGGGACAGGAATCTGGGAAAGATACGGCATATCCTCGCGGGTCAGTTCCGTTCCAAGCAGCAGTATCCCATCCGGCATATTGGAGTGCAGCTTCTTCAATATCTCGGGGAATTGATCGCTGTGGAATACGACTACTCGGAATTCATAGCCAAAACGCCGGCACTCCTTTTCTGCGGCGTCCATAATACGGGCGGTAAAATCCGCGTTTCCGTTTACAAGATGGCCATGGCGGGAAAGCTTGAGAAAACAAATCGATTTGGCCCGCTCGTTGTTTTGACGGGGAGCGATGATATAGCCATTGGCCAGGAGAAGCTGGCTGACCTGCGCCCTTGTCTGGGCGCCGACTCCGCTTTTGCCGTTAAGCACCAGGGACACGGCGGAAGGTGACACTCCCGCTGTTTTCGCAATTTCCTTCAAATTCATGCAGTAGTCTCATTTCCTTTCTGTGGCGGTCGTGCTGCCGCGATACAAGCGCACATCACTTAACTCAATTTTTATTAGTTTATCACGAATCTTTCCGAATGTCGATAGATTTTTCAAATTTGGTGGAATTGACAAGTAAACAGGTTGATTTTGAAAAAAGAAAAAATATAACGAGATATACTGCACAAATTCTTTTAAAAACAAAGAAAAATGGACATTTCAGTAAAACAAACCGCACTGAAGTTTTGTATAATTTAGTAAAATCTTTGCAATAAATTAGTTGACACAGAAGTAAACAAATGCTAAAATGCAGGCAGACCGCCGCCGGAAATTTCCGGCGGCAAGATAGAAACGCGAGAGAGGGAAGCGGCGCAGCCGTGGTATGCCCCTTTCCGCAGATGCGTGCATGGTACATGCAGAAAGGATTGGAGAATGAAGATGAAAAAGTGGGTAAGTCTTTTACTGACAGGGTGTATGCTGGCAGTCTGCCTGGCAGGCTGCGCAAAGGAGGAACAGCCCGGCAACTCCGGTTCTCAGGGGGAAAATAACGGGGATACCCCCGCCGTTTCGCTGAAAGTAGGTCTATGCTGCGGAACCTCTTCGATTGACGACAAGTCCTTTATCCAGTCCGCTTGGGAGGGACTTCAGAAGGCACAGGCGGATATGGGGGTTGAAATTGGCTACCTCCAGTCCAGCGACGACTCCACCACCGCCACACTGGAGGCTGTTGCCGACTTGGTGGATGCGGGCTATCAGATGATTGTCATGCCCGGTTTCAGTTTCCAGCAGGCCGCATATGACGCACAGTCTCTCTACCCTGAGGTAATGTTTGTCACAATTGACACGGCTCCCTGGAACTCTGGCGATGATACGTATACCATTGCAGAAAATACGGTCGCCATTGACTATGATGCGGAGCAGGGCGGCTTTCTGGCGGGCTTCGGCTCCGCTCTGGAGGTAAAGGAGGGTGAATTCGGAGGCCTGTTCGGCGTCGAGACCGATCATACCAAGCTCTTTATCACCGGTTTTAAGCAGGGCGTCATTTACGCCAACGAGAATTACAATACCAACATCCGGCTCAATGCGGACAATTTTGTTTGGAGCGGAACTTACAGCGACGCCGCTCTCGGGCAGCAGATCGCCGCGCAGATGTATGAAAATGGCACCAATCTGATTTACGCCGCCGCCGGCTCCACCAGCCTGGGCGCGTTCAATGAAGCCAAGTCCCGGGCGGAAAACGGGGAAAAGGTCTGGGTGGTCGGCTGCGATTCGGATCAGTATGCGGACGGCCTGCTCTCTGACGGCAAATCCTCCGTTACCATGACCACCACCATGAAGCAGGTGGGAAATTCCGCCTACTATGTCATTGAGGAATATCTGAAGGGACAGTATCCCGGCGGTCAGTATCTGGTGCTGAATGTTTCTACCGGAGCGCTGTCCTGCCCGGAGGTAAACCCCAATTTCAGCAGCGAAACCCAGGCATTAGTTGATGAGATGACCGAAAAGATCGCCAGCGGCGACTATGTGGTCAGCAAGGAAATGGTTGATGTCAGCGCGTGGAACTGATCTGATAACACAATAAACTAATTGGGAGGAAAAGCGGAGCGGTTTCCTGCTTTTTCTCCCAATTGATATTTGCCGCCGCTACCGGCGCGGCAGGCGGAAAGAGAGGCATTTGGTGAATACGGAGATTGTTCTGGAAATGCAGGATATTGTCAAGGATTTTCCCGGGCTGCGGGCCAACGATCATATCTCTCTTCAGCTGCACAGGGGAGAGATTCTGGCTCTTCTCGGTGAAAATGGCGCGGGAAAATCCACTCTCATGAATATTCTGATGGGAATTTACCGCGCGGATTCCGGCAGGATTCTGATTCAGGGAAAGCCGGTGCAGATCAAAGGTCCCAGGGACGCAAACGAACTTGGCATCGGAATGGTTCATCAGCACTTCAAGCTGGTTCATAATTTTACTGTTACAGAAAACATTGTACTGGGTCTGGAACCGGGCAGTCCTTTCCATATGAACCTGAAGGGGGCGCAGGCGCGTGTGAAAGCCCTGTCCGAGACTTACGGCATGGAAATCGACCCCACAGCCAGAATTGAAAAAATTACGGTAGGCATGCAGCAGCGGACAGAAATTCTGAAGATGCTGTACCGGGATGCGGATATTCTGGTTTTCGACGAGCCTACCGCCGTACTGATGCCCCGGGAGATTGATGAGTTGATGCAGATCATCCGCAACCTGGCCCGGCAGGGAAAATCTATCATTCTCATCACCCACAAGTTGAAGGAGATCAAGCAGACCGCCGACCGGTGTGTCATCATTCGTCGGGGCGCGGTGGTGGATACCGTTTCCGTGGCGGATACCAGTTCTCAGGAAATGGCGGACAAAATGGTGGGGCGGCAGGTGTCTTTCCATCTGGAAAAAGAGGCGCAGAAGCCCGGCCCCTGCATTCTCAGGGTAGAGGGACTCAACGTCAAAAACACGTTGGGCTCTCTGGGGTTGAAGGATTTTTCCTTTGAGGTCCATCAGGGAGAGATTGTCGGCATAGCCGGTGTAGACGGCAACGGACAGACGGAATTGGTGGAGGCGATTACCGGCCTGCGTCCAGCCTGCGGCGGCAGAATATGGCTGGATGGACAGGAGATCACGGGGCTGCCCGTATCGGAACGTATTCGCGCCGGACTTTCTCATGTGCCGGAAGACAGGCAGCGCAGAGGGCTGGTTATGGACTTCTCCCTGGAGGATAATCTGATTCTGGGCTCCAGCACCTGGAAACCGTTTGCCTGCAAGGGGCTGCTGCAGCGGGAGGCGATCCGCAGCCACGCCAGAGAGATTATTCAGCGCTTTGACGTTCGCTCCAGCGAGGGAGCCGAGTCCAGAGCCGCCAGTCTCTCCGGCGGCAATCAGCAGAAAGCCATCGTGGGCCGGGAAATCGAAAAGCCGCACAAGCTGCTGATTGCGGTGCAGCCCACCCGAGGCATGGATGTGGGTTCCATTGAATATATCCGCAAGCGGCTGCTGGAGGAACGGAAAAATGGAAAAGCGGTTCTTTTGGTTTCGCTGGAGCTGGACGAGGTGTTGCAGTTGTCGGACCGGATCATCGCAGTCAACAACGGCCGGCTGATCGGCGAGCTCTCGCAGGCGGAGGCCACAGAGTCAAACGTGGGGCTGATGATGGCCGGTGTGGCGCTGAGGGAGGGACAGAATGGGTAAAAAATTAAATATTTCAAGATTCAGACCTCTGCTGGTATCAGTACTGTCAATTTTGTTTGGCTTTGCGGCAGGTTCTCTTTTATTGTTGGCCAGCGGCGTTGATCCCATGGAGTGTTATCTGTACCTCTTTCGCGGAGGAATATCCACGACCACACGGATATTCAACACCCTTGCCAACGCCATTCCTCTCATCTTCACCGGCCTGTCGATTACCTTTGCTTATAAAACCGGCTTGTTCAACATTGGCGCTACAGGGCAGATGATGATTGCCGGACTGGCTTCCGTTATAACGGCATTGTCCCTGCCGGCGCCCAGAGTCATTCTGCTGCCGGCGGTCGTATTGTCCGGACTGCTGGCAGGTGTGTTGTGGGGCGGATTTCAGGGCTTCCTGAAATCCCGGTTCAATGTCAACGAGGTGGTATCCGGCATCATGATGAACTGGATTGCCCACTGGATGGTTTACTATATCGTCTCTGATGCGTTCCAATCCGCCACTATGGTCACAGAGTCCAGAACCATTCCGGACGAGGCCTCGCTCCGGGCTTCCTGGCTCTATCAGCTGACAGGGAGCAGCAGCTTCAACTACGGGTTCTTTCTGGCTCTGGCCGCTGTGGTTGTGATCCATTTCATTCTCAAACACACGGTAACAGGCTATCACATGAAGGCAGTGGGACTCAGCCCGGAGGCGGCGGAATACGGCGGGATTCATGTCAAGAAGAACACTATTCTGTCCATGGCGATTGCAGGTGCGCTGGCAGGCTTGGCGGGAGTATCCTACTATTGCGGCTACTCCTCCTCCATTCGGATTGGCGTTCAGCCCTCTCAGGGCTTCGACGGCATCGCCGTGGCGCTCCTGGGGAATTTGTCGCCTGTAGGCGTGATTTTTGCGGCGGCCTTCTTCGCTGTTTTGCAGGCGGGGAAGGGTTATATGAACGCTATGGTTCATGTTGCGCCGGAGATTGCGGACACGATTCTCTCCATTATCATTTATTTTGCGGCGATCTCCAAATTGGTGGATCTGTACTTTGACAGATTTTTTGCTTGGCTGCATGGCCGGAAAAAACGAACAGACGCGGTGAAAGGAGCTGAGCAGGAATGAGCATGTTCTTCACAATGGCCCCCTACGCGGTGGCCTATACGATCCCCATTCTGATCACCGCCTTAGGCGGCATGTTTGCGGAGCGCAGCGGCATCATCAACATTGCTCTGGACGGTATCATGATTGTCGGTGCGCTGACAGGCGTTTTGAGCGTCACGCTTCTGACGGATGCCTGCGGCTCTTCCGCAGCGGCGGCGGCAGGGATTGTGCTGGCAATTCTGATGGGGATGCTGTTCTCTCTGCTGCTGGCCTTTGCAAGCGTACAATTGAACGCGGACCAGACAATCTGCGGTACGGCGCTGAACCTGATGGCGGCGGCACTGAGTGTCTATCTGTCCCGCCAGATCGTGGGCGTCAGCATTATTATTGTCAACAGCCTGCCCCGCTTTGATATTCCCCTGCTCTCCGGCATTCCTGTTATTGGACCCGTTCTGTTCCAAAAGAGCTATATCACCACATGGCTTGTACTGGCGCTGACGGTCCTATCCTGGTATATCATGGAGAAAACGCCCTTTGGCCTGCGGCTGCGTGCCTGCGGCGAATATCCGGAGGCAGCGGAAGCGGCGGGAATCCATGTGGCGGGAATCCGCTATACCGGGGTTCTGATCTCCGGCGCGTTTGCCGGCTTGGGCGGAGCGGTATATGCGCTGACCGTGGCGGGGCAGTCCACAGGAAATGTAAATGGTTTGGGATTTGTGGCGCTGGCGGGACTGATCTTCGGGCAGTGGAGGACCTTCCGTGTGCTGGTTTCCACTCTGTTTTTCGGCTTTGCACTGACGGTGGCGCAAATATCCACCCTGTGGCCGTCTCTGTCCGCCATACCGCCGCTGTTTCTCAAAATTTTCCCCTATACCATCACTCTGCTGGTACTGGTGTTCTCCTCCAAATCATCTCGCGCCCCCAGGGCAGAGGGCAAATATTTTGCGTACAAGAAGTAAGCAGCCGGAATTTATTACCATAAGGAGTATACTCTATGAGCAACACAGAAAGGAATTATCAGATTGCCAGGGAAATGTACGCTCAACTGGGCGTGGATACCAACGCAGTCTTACAGAAGCTGTCCAGCGTACCCATCTCTCTCCACTGCTGGCAGCTGGATGATCTTCAGGGATTTGAGTTCCCTGCCGCAGTTTTGGATGGCGGCCTGGCTGCTACCGGCAATGCTCCGGGCAGGCCGGAAAACCGGGAAACATTCATGCGGCATTTGGATCAGGCTTTGGATTTGATTCCCGGCCGCACAAAACTGGCCCTTCATTCTATTTACATGAACAAGCATGGCAAAAAAATCGGGCGCAACGAAATCTCTCCCGCAGAGTTTGCGGAATGGGTGGAGTATGCCAGGGACCGGCGGATTGGTCTGGATTTCAATCCAACTTATTTTGCTCACCCAGACTACGACTCCGGGGCTACTCTGACAAGTCCGGATGAAGGAGTACGCCGGTTCTGGATCGAGCATGGGATCGCCTGCCGGAAGATCGGAGACTATTTTGGCCGCGAGCTGGGAGAGACATGTATCACCAACCATTGGATCGGCGACGGCAGCAAGGATATCACGGTGGACAAGCTGAAGCCCCGCCTGCTGCTGAAAGATTCGCTGGATCAGATTTTTGCCCAGCCGCTGGAGCACAATCTGGACTCCTGCGAGTCCAAGGTGTTTGGCCTGGGCAGCGAGTCTTATGTCCCTGGTTCCAATGAATTTTATACGGAATACGCCGCTCACACCGGCAAATGCATCGTCTGCCTGGACGCGGGACATTTCCATCCCACAGAGTCTGTCGCCAGCAAATTTACCAGCTACCTGGCCTTTGGCGATCAGCTGCAGCTGCATGTTTCCCGCCCTGTTCGCTGGGATTCCGATCATGTGGTGCTGCTGGATGATCCCACCAAGGAAATTATGGAGGAAATTGCCGCTTATGACGCCTATGACAGGGTTCACATCGGCACAGATTTCTTTGACGCATCCATCAACCGCATTGCCGCCATGGTGATTGGTGCCCGCAGTACCCGGAAGGCGCTGCTTTTGGCCATGCTTCGCCCGATTCAGGAGCTGAAGCGGCTGGAGTATGACGGCAATACCACAAAGCGGCTGGCTCTGCTGGAGGAAGTAAAGATGATGCCTGCCGGATTTGTCTGGGATTACTTCTGCATGAGCGAAAATGTGGCCGGCAGTGAGTGGATTTCTGACCTCCGCACCCGATGAGCCGGAGAAAGGAGTGCGCTGCATGAGATATCTCGTGGGAATTGACAACGGCGGAACTGCCGCCAAGGCTGCCGTATTTGATGAGGAAGGACGCCAACTGGCGGTTTCCAGCGTACTCGTACCTGCCGCACCGTCCAGACCCGGCCATGCAGAGCGGGATATGGACGAGCTATGGCAGATCAACGGTCAGGCAATCCGAAATGCGCTCCGTCAAAGCGCCGTCCGCCCGGAAGAGATTGCGGGCGTCTCCCTCTCCGGCCACGGAAAAGGGTTATATCTGGTGGACGGAAAGGGACGCCCTGCCTATCCCGGCATTCTCTCCACTGACCGCAGAGGGCTGGAGTATGTTCAGCGATGGAAGGCTGACGGCACAGCCGCCGGCGTCTATGAGAAAACCTTTCAGGACATTGTGATGATGCAGCCGGTGGCTCTGCTGGCCTGGCTCCGGGATCACGAGCCGGAAGTGCTGGAGCGCACCCGTTACATATTTGCCGTAAAGGACTACATACGATACCGGCTCACGGGACAGGCGTTTGCCGAATATACAGATTTTTCCGGAGGGAACCTGATCAATCTGTCAACGCAGGCTTACGATGGGGATCTGATGGCGTTGTTCGGTCTGGAACAGTGTCTGGAAAAACTGCCGCCGCTGTGCCGGTCCTCCGACATATGCGGCCGCGTCACGCCGGAGGCAGCCTCCTTTACCGGACTGCCGCCGGGTATTCCGGTGGCAGCGGGCATGTTTGATGTGGATGCCTGCGGTATTGCCAGCGGTCTGTCCAGTCCCCGGGAGCTGTGCATGATTGCCGGCACATGGAGTATCAACGAGTTTCTCTCTCCAATCCCGATCACAAACGGTACCGTCTCGCTGAACTCCATATTCTGTATCCCCGGCTATTTTCTGATCGAGGAAAGCAGCCCCACCTCGGCGGGAAATCTGGAGTGGCTCCTCCATAGGCTGTTTGGCAGGGAGCGGGCGCAAATAGAGGCCCAGGGCCAGTCCATATATGAATTGGCCAACCGGCAGGTCGCTTCCGTTGAACCGCATGACTGCGGCCTGGTTTTTCTCCCTTTTCTCAATGGGTCCAATGAAAATCCGCTGGCAAAGGGGGCTTTTGTGGGGTTGACCGCCTATCACGATCAGAGGCACATGCTTCGGGCTGTCTATGAGGGAGTCGTCTTTTCCCATCTCACCCATGTCAGGCGGCTGCTGGTCAACCGCGGAAAACCGGACAGTATCCGGCTCTCAGGCGGTGCGGCTCACTCCACAGTCTGGGCGCAAATATTTGCGGACGCGCTGCAAATTCCTGTTGAGACAACCGCCGGGAAAGAGCTCGGGTGTCTGGGCGCTGCAATGGCGGCGGGCATTGCTGCTGGTATTTACCCTGATTACCCCTCCGCGATTTCCCGTACGGTTCAGATTACGCAGACAATTTGCCCCAGATCCGAATACCGGGCGGTGTACGAGGACAAGTACGAAGCCTATCGCGCTATAATCCAGGGGCTGGATGGGGCATGGTCCTGCATGAACTGACCAGACGCGGCAACGGCGCAGATTGCCGCTGCACCAGATGGTATAGGTAAAGATGCGCGGCCGGGAACGGCATTTATATGTTTGGACGGCGGTAATCCGTTGTCATGGAGCGGATGGCATTTTTCGCCATATCGAGGATTAGGAGGCCGGATACATGACGCCATATCTCCTGGGGTTATATGAAAAAAGCATGCCGGGAACTCTTTCCATTCCCGAAAAGCTGTCAGAGGCAAGACAGGCTGGATTTGATTTTTTGGAGCTTTCCATCGACGAGACGGATGAAAAGCTGGCGCGCCTGGAGTGGGGAAGAAAGGAAATTCGTCAAGTGCTGGATGCCGAATGGGAGACGGGACTTCCCATTCGCTCCATCTGCCTGTCCGGCCACCGGAAATATCCAATGGGGCATCCGGATGGGCAAATCCGCAGCCGCAGTCTTCAAATCCTGGAAAAAGCTTTGATACTTGCAGACTCCCTGGGGGTACGCACCATCCAGCTGGCGGGCTACGATGTATATTATCTTCCATCGGATGAAGAGACTCGTGCGCTTTTCAAAGATAATTTGCGTCATGCAGTCCGGATGGCCGCCCGGTTTGGCGTGATGCTGGCTTTTGAAACGATGGAAACCCCATTTATGAACACTGTGGAAAAAGCAATGTCTTTTGTCAAAGAGCTCGACAGTCCCTGGCTGCAAATTTATCCGGATATCGGCAACCTGACCAATGCAGCTGCGGAGGCAAGTATGGATCCACTGAAGGATCTTGCCGCCGGCGCGGGACATCTCACCGCAATGCATCTGAAAGAGTCTGTCCCGGGCAAATTCCGCGATCTGTTTTTTGGCCAGGGGCATGTAGACTTCGAGGCGGCGGCGGCGGCATCTCTTTCCTTGGGTGTGCGCCGGTTTGTGGCGGAGTTCTGGTACCTGGGGAGTCCGGATTGGAGGCGGGATCTGGCGCAGGCGCAGGTCTTTCTGCGGAGAGCTTTACAGGCTGGCAGCTGTCTGTAGAAGATGACACAGAAGGGCAGATATCCATCTCTGCGGATATTTCCTGCGTTCAGGCTCTGGGAAACACATTTTTATTACACTGTGCAA
>OFFE01000631.1_pt1 | contig 29103 bp, 30 predicted proteins | sample 1521371 | NCBI WGS metagenome assembly OFFE01 (sample SAMEA3504131, study PRJEB24116) | mouse gut metagenome | biome: mouse gut; feature: mouse-associated habitat; material: faeces | place: Denmark | collected 2011 | reverse complement strand
CAGTTCTTTTGCCATCTGCAAAATCTTTGTCCTCAAGGTCATAGAAAACATACAGCTCTCCAACCAATTCTCCATCATAGTCGAGCGTCCAAAATTCAGCATTCCCTCTTTTTATGTTGTCGCAAAAGAATTTTGCATTAGAAGAAGCAGTATGAATACTTTCATATCCCCACAATTTCAACAATTCATGCTCTGTTGCTCCTCTAATCTTCATGGGCTTTATCCTCAAAATCTTTAATTTGTCGTTCAGATTATAGCATATCATGACGACTGTATCAACATACTTTTGTAGAAACTGCCGAAGTTGTAACATAGCAACACTTTTCTTAAAAGGGACAAGATCAACAGCCGAATATCTGTCAGATCAGCGTCCTGCAAAACGGAAACGTGATCTATTGCGCAGAATGGAACGGCTATCAAAGGACAGACTGCACACATATCATGTCCGCAACAAAAAGTATTGCATCGCTGCTTGTGGGAATTGCCATTGATCATGGAAGAATTGGCAGTATAGATGATAAGGTATTGTCCTATTTTTCCGAATATTCTGTTAAGCGAGGAGAAAAAACGATTTACGATGTAACTATCAAACAGCTTTTGACCATGCGCGCACCTTATAAGGGACATGGCGATCCTTGGACAAAGGTATGCTCCAGTGAGAACTGGACAACGGCTTCTCTGGACTTTCTCGGAGGAAGGAAAGGTATCGAGTTTAATTACCGGACAGTATGTCTGCACATTCTTTCTGGCATCCTTTACATAGCAACGGGTATGAAAACCGTAGACTTTGCAAACCAATATCTGTTCCTCCCTATCGGTATACAAAAGCACAAAAATTATTATGCGGAGACGGCGGCGGATCACAAGCAGTTTACCATGGACAAATTACCAAGAAAAAATGTATGGTTTTGTGACCCGCAAGGGCTTGGCACACCTGGTTATGGCTTGTGTATGAGCGCCGCAGATATGGCAAAAATCGGACAGCTTTGCTTACAAAAATGGATCAAGGAAATCCTCATCCCGAAACCGGTAATGGACAACCGCTTCCGAGGGATGTCATATGGCTACCTCTGGTGGATCGTGCATCCTGAGAAAAATATTTATGCCGCTATTGGAAACAGCGGCAATGTGATCTATGTGGACCCGAACAGAAAGATTGTCGCTGCGGTTTCTGCATACTTCAAGCCAACCGTATTTGACCGTATAGGCTTTATTGAAGAAGTATTGCTGCCGGCTTTGCAGTCATTCAGCGGCTCAATTTATGATCAGTGCTGAAAAAATAAAATCCCGGTTAAACTTCAGCTTATCGAGGGATTTAACCTGCATTTACTTACTGCTTCCTACCGCATAATGGGCAAAATAAGGGAAGCGAATCAACAGTTTCAGCCGTACAGGAGTTTCCCAAAAAAAGTACCGAAACCCGTAGTTTCGGTACTTTTTCTATTTCAGCTTCTGCCACTCGCCGACAGCAAGCTGATCACAGCGATTATTATATGGGTTTTCCGCGTGACCCTTCACCCAATGGGTATGGACCTGATGATACTCGCACAGGTCCAGAAGAAGCTCCCAGAGATCCGGGTTCAAAGCCGGTTTCTTGTCGCTCTTAATCCATCCCCTGGCCCTCCAGCCCTTTGCCCAGCCTTTGGAAAGCGCGTCAATGACATACTTGCTGTCAGAGTAGAGCTCCACTACACAGGGCTCTTTCAAAGTTTGAAGCGCACGAATCACGCCGGTAAGCTCCATGCGGTTATTTGTAGTGTTCGGTTCACCGCCGGAAAGCTCTTTGGTATGGGGGCCGTATTGCAGAATCGCGCCCCAGCCGCCGGGACCTGGGTTGCCGGAGCAGGCTCCGTCGGTATAGATGGTTACAGTTTTCATGGATTTGCTCCTGTCTGGGTAGTCTGCTTACAATGACGGGAAATTGACCAAATCCGCCATGTCATAATGCGCCGGAGAACAAAAAGGCAGGCACAGAAGCTGCACATCACATATTATATGGCTTGCACGCACTCCCCTTTTTCATGACCGTTTTAACAGCATAACAGATTCTAAGAGAAATGGCAATCAATTCGCCAAAAAACCAATATATTTTTTCTGAAAGAATAAATAAACGATGAAATCCCCAGTGATTTCCAGAAACCACTGAGGATTTCATCGCTTTTTATCACTTGTTACAGCTTTATTCGTCTGTTCCGCTTTCTTCCAATGGCTGATCTTCCTCCGGTTCACGCTCCGCCAGAGCGATGGAGATAACCTGATCGTCCTCCTCCTTGAAGCGCATGACAATAACGCCCTGGGTGGAGCGGCCGCAGGTCTTGATGGTATCTACGGCGGTACGGAGGAGTATGCCCTTCTCCGTGAGAACCAGAAGGTCCTCGCTGCCGTCCACCACCTTGATGCCTACAACGCTCCCGGTCTTATCGGTGAGACCGTAGTTTTTGATGCCAAGGCCGCCCCGGGCGGTGACGCGGTATTCCTCTACAGGGGTCTGTTTACCGTAGCCCTTCTCGGTGATAGTGAGCACGTTCCTGCCAGGCAGGGCCCGGGCTGCACCGATGACATAATCTCCCTCCCGAAGACGGATACCGCGTACGCCCATAGAACCACGGCCGGTGGGACGGACTTCTGTCTCGTCAAAGCAAATAGCCGCACCGTCATGGGTGGCAATGAGTATCTTCATAGCTCCGTCAGTTTCCCGTACGGAAATCAGTTCGTCCCCTTCCTCCAGCGTCAGGGCGCGGATGCCGTTGCTGCGAAGATTCCGAAGAGATTCGCCGGGGAGCCGCTTGATTGTGCCGCTGCGTGTGACCATCACAAGGAACCGCTCGCCGGTGGAGATATCGTTGGTGTGGATCATAGCACTGATTCGCTCACCGGGCTCCACAGGGAGAATGTTGACGATATTGCTTCCCTTTGCGGTCTTGCCGGAAGAAGGAATCTGATAACCCTTCCGGCGGTATACACGACCCATATTGGTGAAGAATAGAATATAGTCATGTGTAGAGGCGGTAAATACCGTGTTGACATTGTCCTCCTCTTTGGTAGACATGGACTTGTTTCCCTTACCGCCCTTTCCCTGAAGACGGTACTCGCTGGCGGGGGTGCGCTTGATGTAGCCACCGTCGGTAAGGGTGTAAACACACTGTTCCTCTTCGATGAGATCTTCCACATCGAGGTCATCCTCGTCAAAGCCGATTTCTGTAACGCGGTTATCTCCAAATTTGTCGGAGATCTCTTTCAGCTCATCCTTGAGAACTCCCTTGAGCAGGTTTTCGTCAGCCAGGAGACTTTGGTAATAGGCGATGCGCTCCTCCAGCTCCTTGTATTCAGCCTGTAATTTTTCACGGTCAAGCCCCTGAAGACGGCGAAGCTGCATCTCCAGAATGGCCTGGGCCTGGACCTCGTCCAGAGAGAAACGGGACATCAGGTTTTCCTTGGCATCGTCGTAACTGGTGCGTATGATGCGGATAACCTCGTCAATGTTATCCTGCGCAATCAAAAGCCCTTCCAGCAAATGGGCCCGTTCCTGCGCCTTTTTCAGATCGTAGCGGGTTCGGCGAACAAGGACCTCCTCCTGATGCTTAAGGTATTCGTCAATGATGTGCCGCAGGGAAAGAATTTTGGGCTGCGATTGATCGTCCACCAGAGCCAGCATATTGATGGCAAAGGTGGTTTGCAGCTGGGTCTGAGCAAAGAGCCGGTTCAGGACAACCTGGGGATTAGCGTCCCGCTTGAGCTCAATGACAATGCGCATACCGCTGCGGTCGGACTCGTCCCGGATATCGGAGATGCCCTCCAGACGTTTGTCCTCCACCTGGTCCGCCATGTTTTTGATAAGCATTCGCTTGTTGACCTGATAAGGAATCTCAGTGACAATAATACGAATACGGTTTTGGCCGAACTCCTCAAATTCAGTGCGGGCCCGGACCTTGATATGTCCACGGCCGGTGGCGTAAGCCTGCCGGATGCCTGCCCGGCCCATAATGATACCCCGGGTGGGGAAATCCGGACCCTGAATATATTCCATCAGATCGCTGAGGGAAGCTTCCGGGTTTTCCAGAACATGAATACAGGCGCCGATTACCTCTCGAAGGTTATGGGGAGGAATATTGGTTGCCATTCCAACGGCAATACCAACGGAGCCGTTTACCAGCAGGTTTGGGAAACGGCTGGGCAGGACGCGGGGCTCCTTCCGGGACTCGTCGAAGTTAGGGTCCCAGTCCACGGTGTCCTTGTCAATGTCCCGCAGCATCTCATTGGAAAGCTTGGAGAGGCGGGCTTCAGTGTACCGGTAGGCTGCCGGTGGGTCTCCGTCCACAGAACCGAAGTTGCCGTGGCCGTCCACCAACAGATAGCGGGTGGAAAAATCCTGGGCCAGACGGACCAGAGCGTCGTATACAGACTGATCTCCGTGGGGATGATAACGGCCCAGAACGTCACCGACACAGGTAGCGGACTTTTTGAAGGGCTTGTCGGAGGTCAGATTATCCTCATACATGGCATAGAGGATACGGCGATGGACGGGCTTGAGGCCGTCCCGGACGTCTGGCAGGGCCCGGCCCTTGATGACGGACATGGCGTACTCGATGAAGGACTGCTTCATCTCCGGCACCAGGGGCGTCGTGGTTATCTTCTGATCCGGGAAGCGGATCTCCTCCGGATCGTATTGGGGTTTTTTACTCATTCTATGAATTCCTCCTTGAAAGGGAAAAGCTGCCGGATAAAATTTTCAGCTGCTCATTGCAGCGCTTCGGCTAACTCCGTTTGCGCCTTGCCAGCGTCAAAAAGATAGGTATAGTTCGGGTAATCCGGTAGAACGGAACGAAGCTGGTCAAATGTATCCTTCCAGAGTTTGATCCGGCTCCCTGCCCAGAGTACGCCGCGCAAAGTGCCGGAAGAGTTCAGACGCTCCGGGTAAGGGATGCTGACGTCTGAAACCGGGTAGACTGCCATGACATCCATGCGCGCAACCTGCTCTTCTACGGCGTAAAGATACGCATCCACCAGTTCTCTGTCCTCCTGAAGCGGCAGCTGAGCTTTCAACTCCTCCGCCAGATGACGGGTTTCCGCTTCCCAGGCATCCGCCTGACTGTCGGCCACCGTATTCATGGATACGGTACTTCCATCGTATTCTACCATTCCATAAAAACGAGTGATTGGGTCAGTCTCTTCGCTGGCGTTCTGTAGCTCCTTCAGTTGGTCACACAGGGAGGCGTTTTCAGCTTCAAGAACGGTGATCTTTTCCTGATAAATAGCATTCTCCGCCTGAAGAGCGGCTAATTGACTGTCTTCCTCCTCCCTGCCGCAGGCAGAGAGAAGGAGAAAAAGAGACAGGGCACATATGACCTTTTTCATGTCAATAGTCCAGATTGACCGCTGTCTTGGCTTCTTTTTCAATGAATTCCTTCCGTGGTTCCACCTTCTCACCCATAAGGAGGGTGAAGATGGCGTCAGCCTGGACAGCATCGTCCAGCTCGATGCGGCGGAGGGTGCGGCGTTCCGGGTCCATGGTCGTTTCCCATAGCTCATGGGGATTCATCTCGCCCAGGCCCTTGAAGCGGCTGATGTCAATTTTGGCGTTGGGATTATCGCCACGCATCTCGGAAGAGATCATGTCCCGCTCCTCCTCAGAAAAGGCCAGACGGGTGGTCTTGCCCCTGGTCAGCTTGAAAAGTGGAGGTACGGCGGAGTAGACGTATCCCTCCTCAATAAGGGGACGCATGAAGCGGAAAAAGAAGGTCAGCAGCAAAGTGCGGATATGGCTGCCGTCCACATCGGCATCGGCCATTATCACGACCTTATGGTAGCGGAGCTTGTTCACATCGAAATCTTCACCGATGCCCGCGCCAAGAGCGGTGATAACGGGCTGGAGCTTCTCATTGCCATAAACCTTGTCCACCCTTGCCTTTTCCACGTTCAGCATCTTGCCCCACAGAGGGAGAATGGCCTGAAAACGGCTGTCCCGTCCCTGAGTGGCAGAACCGCCGGCGCTGTCGCCCTCGACGATATAGATCTCCGTCAGTTCCGGATTGTTTTCATTGCAGTCCCGGAGCTTGTCAGGCATGGCCGCACCGCCAAGGGCGGTTTTGCGGCGGATGGATTCCCGGGCCTTTTTGGCCGCTTCCCGGGCGCGGTTGGCCATCATGGCCTTGTCCAGAATCAGACGGGCCACCTTGGGGTTCTCCTCCAGATACTCCGTCAGCTTTTCGGTGACAATTGCCGCCGTCAGGGTGCGAATGGAGGCGTTGCCAAGCTTGGCCTTGGTCTGTCCCTCAAACTGGGCTTCGGTAAGCTTGACAGAGATGACACAGGTAAGACCTTCCCGGCAGTCCTCGCCGGAGACCTTGTCGTCTCCCTTGATGATGTTGTTCTTCTTGCCGTAGTTATTCAAAACGGTGGTAAGAGCGCGGCGGAACCCCTCCTCGTGCATACCGCCTTCGGGGGTGCGCACATCGTTGGCAAAGGAGACGATGGTCTCGTTGTAGTTGTCATTATACTGGAGAGCCACCTCTACGGAGGAGTCATCCTTCATGCCTCGCATATAGACTACGCCGTCATGGATAGGGGTCTTGTTATGGTTGAGCCAAGCAACATATTCCCGGATACCGCCCTCGTAGCACATGGCGTCGGCATCCTCCCTGCCCTCTCGCTTGTCAAAGGTGCTGATTTTCAGGCCGGCGTTGAGAAAAGCCTGCTGCTGCATGCGGGTATGAATGGTTTCATAGCTGTAAACGGTGACGTCAAACATCTCGGGATCAGGTTTGAAGGTAACGACGGTACCGGTTTTATCGGTGGTCCCCACGATCTTCATGGGCTGTGTAATGTCCCCGCGGGAGAATTTCATCTCATAAATCTGGCCATCCTTGTGGACCTGAACCTCCAGCCACTCGCTCAGGGCGTTGACCACACTGGCGCCCACGCCGTGAAGACCGCCGGATACCTTGTAGCCGCCGCCGCCGAATTTTCCGCCGGCGTGAAGGACGGTGAAGACTACTTCCAGAGCGGGCAGTCCAGTCTGAGGCTGGATATCTACGGGGATGCCGCGGCCGTTGTCAGTGACGGTGATGGTGTCGCCTTCGTTGATGGTAACGGTAATCTCATCGCAAAAGCCTGCCAGGGCCTCGTCGATGGAATTGTCTACAATTTCATAGACCAGATGATGCAGCCCGGACTCGCTGGTGGAACCGATATACATGCCGGGACGCTTGCGGACCGCTTCCAGTCCCTCCAGAACCTGGATCTCACTGCCGCCGTAAGCGTGATCCACCTGGGTGACGGTTTCTTCCGTTTCCGTCAGTTCGCTCATTTCAATCAAATCAGACATAGTTTTTTGACCTCCTGTCAATGGATACGGTTGGATTCCAGCCGGCCGAGAAGGGTAGCCGGAGCCAGAGGGGATATATAAACCCGCTGCCAGCTGCCCCGTGGACAGCAGACAACCAGTGATTTGGGCAAATCGCCGCCGACGGCGGCAACCATGCCCTCGTCTTCCGCAGCTTTCAGATATTCTCTTGTACTTTTCGCCGTGGTGGCGTTATCCATATCAAAGACGGCAATGATGTCTTCCACAGGTACAGAGACATTGCTGCCAAGGTGTAAATACATGGACACTCTCTTTTCTTCCCCACCGGGAGGACTGAGATGGCAGGGCAGGCATTTATTGCAGGACAGTGGTTCCGTTTTTTACCCGGTAGACGTTTCCCTTCAGGAGAGAATGCAGCCGGTCTTCCTCACAGCAGGTAATAAACACCTGCCCGCTGCCAATGCGGTTAAGAACGTATTCCTGCCGCTTAGGATCCAGCTCGCTGAGCACATCGTCCAGCAGCAGAATCGGATACTCGCCGGTAATTTCCTTATGGATCTCCCGGGCTGCCAGCTTCAAAGCCAGAGCTGCCGTACGAGTCTGGCCCTGGGAGGCGTAGGAACGGGCACTCAGACCGTCCAAAAGAACTTCCATATCGTCCTTGTGAGGACCGGAGAGACACTGACGGCCGGATATCTCCGCATAATGGTGCTCTCGCTGGTGTTCCAGAAGCTGGACAACCAGAAGCTTGTGGTCTCCGAATGGATCGGAGACCGTCCTGACGGTTTTATATTGGATCTCCAGATGCTCCCGGCCGCCGGAGCATTCGCTGTGAGCTGTGGCGGCGCAGACGGAAAGAAGCTTGACAAAACGGGCGCGATAGTGAATCAAAACAGCGCCTGTTTCCGCCATACGGAGATTGAAATCCGGCAACGTGGCAATCAGGTCGGGACGGTCCGCGCAGTCCCGGAGGATACGGGTTTTGTGTTCGTGAAGACGCTGATACTCCGCCAGCGCCGCTGCATAACGGGGACGAAGCTGGCAGAGGGAGGCATCAATGAACCGGCGGCGGGCAGCCGCTCCCTCTTTGATAAGCTGGAGGTCCTCCGGGCAGAAAAAGACGGTATTCAGGACCGCGCTCAGATCCGTGGCCGCTTTGGCCGGGACCTGATTGATGGTAATCCGCTTCTTTTTTCCAAAGCCGGCGTCTATCCGGCTAACATACTCCCGGTTTCGAGTGTACACAGTTCCTTCCAGATGAAATCCCTCCTGATCAAAGCGGATCAGCTCACGGTCAAAGCGGGTGCGGAGGGATTTCCCTACGGAGAGAAAGACCATGGCCTCCAGAAGATTCGTCTTTCCCTGGGCGTTTTCGCCGCAGATAACGTTGCAGGTTGGATCGAAAACAATTTCCTGGGAGGCGTAGTTACGGAAGTTCTCCAGAGCAATGCGGTCAAGACGCATATGCGGTAGTACAGGTCCGGTTCCGGAAGGTGACGGCATCGCCGGGACGGAGCTTTTTTCCTCGCTGAAGGCAGGGCTGCCCGTTGACCAGCACCTGTCCGTCCTGAATCAGCTGCTTGGCTTCCCCGCCGGAGGAAACCATATTCGCCAGTTTCATCAGGTCCTGAAGACGAATAAAATCGGTTGTTATGGTAATTGTTTCCATATTAAAGTATACCCAATCAATTATTTTTCAGCCGGACGGGAAGGACCATATAAAGGAAACGCTCTTCCCCTTCCGTAGGGAGAATGATGCAGGGAGAAATACCGGTGTTCAGCTCCAGCCGGACTGCATCCGCCGGGGCGTATTTCAGAGCCTCCATCAAGTAACGGTTATTGAAGCCGATGGTCAGGCCGTTGCCGTCTCCGTCGATGGGACACATGTCTCTGGCTTCTCCGTTGACGGTTTTGGCGCTCATGGTAATCCTGCCGTTGTCAAAGATACATTGGACGGGGCTTTTCTGTTTTTCAGAAATGACTACCGAGACGCGGTCAATGGAGGTAATGAGGGCTTTTGTGCTGGCAGTGACGGCAATAGGGTTGACTCTTGGAATAGCGGCCTTGTAGTCCAGGAATTCTCCTTCCAGACGGCGGCAGATCAGTTGCTTGGAGCCTACTTCAAAAAGAAGGTGGCGGCTTCCGAGAGTGATAACGGCTTCCTCGTCGGAGTCCTCGCAGATTTTTTCCACCTCGTTCAAGGCTGAACCGGGGGCGACAAAGCGGAAGGAGCCGCCTTTGACGCCTTCCAGGGGTTCCCGGCGGAGAGCAAGGCGGAAACCGTCTACGCTGACTACTGTTAATCCTTCTTCGCTGATTTCAAAGAGGGAGCCGGTGTGGATGGGGCGGGCTTCGTCAGTGGAAACAGCAAAAGCGGTTTCGCCGATCATGGAGCGGAGAAGCTGCTGACGGATATGGATGGAGTATTGGTCCTCCACTTCCGGCAGTTCGGGGTAGTCGTCGGCGGACATGGCGATGATATTATAGTTGGCATCCCCGCAGGTCAGGTGGACGTTTAGACCGGTGTCGGAGGTGAAGGTAACAATGTCGTCAGGAAGGCGGCGGATGATTTCTCCGAAAAGACGTGCGGGTAGTACCAGTGCGCCCTCTTCGGTGATTTCAGCGTCCAGGGTGGTGCGGATACCAGTTTGCATGTTGTAGCCGGATATGGTCAATTGAGTGTTGGCTTGCAGAAGGATGCCTTCCAAAGCGGGGATTGCACTTTTTATGGCGACTGTTCGGGAAGCGGTGGCTATCGCAGATTGCAGGAGGAGTTTTTCACAGGAGAATTTCATGTTGTCAGAGTCCTTTCGGAGTTTTCTTGTGAGTCTGCGGGTTTGATGAGGATTTATATAGAAAAGAATAATAGATATTTTTCGGTAGAAGAAGCGGTAGGGAAAAAAATTGTGGATAATGTTGGAAGAGGTCTGGAAATACTGGGAAATTTCATGGGAAATATGTTGTGGAAAATGGCGGGGAATAGAGTATGATTTCCACAGGGTGAAGGGTAGGGCAGGATTTCCACAGGGTGTGTGGAAAGGAAAAGGTTTGTTTTGTGGAAAACTTGGGGGAAAATGTGGAAATGTAGCGAGGGCGGCTGATGTTATTTGGTAGCGTTGATGTTGGTGATGATGGCTTTTACCATTTCAGCATAGGCGTTATCTGTTTTCATGCGATTTTCTACCTTGGTAACGCCGTTCAGAGTGGTGGAGTGATCACGGCCGCCAAAGAGTTTTCCGGTTTCTTCCAGGGATAGGCTGGTCAGGCGGCGGATGAGATACATGGCAATCTGGCGGGAGTTGAGAATATCCCGGCTTCGGGAGGGACCGCGGATCTGATCTTCCTCGATCCGGAAATAGCGGCAGACTTCCTTGATGATGTTGTCTGGGGTGACGGTAAACTCATTGGAGCGGATCATGTCCTGAATAGCGCGGTCTACTGTGGTCTGATCGATTTCAATGCCTAAGTCGTGGAAGGCTTTGATTTTGTGAACGGTACCTTCCAGCTGCCGGACGTTGGATGTGATTTTGTTGGCGATATAGCTGGCGATCTGGCCGTCCAGAATCAGGCCGAGGTTAGCGGCTTTGTTTTTGACAATGGCAACTCGGGTTTCCAGGACGGGCTGCTGCACGTCTGCCATGAGGCCCCACTCGAAACGGGTACGGAGACGGTCGTCCAGCAGCGCCATCTCTTGTGGAGGACGGTCGGAGGTCAGAACGATCTGCTTCTTACTTTCGTACAGGGTGTTGAATGTATGGAAAAATTCGTTCTGGGTCTCCACTTTACCGGCCACAAATTGAATATCGTCTACCAGCATCAGATCTGCTTCCCGATACTTGACGCGGAATTCGCCGGCTTTGCCGGTACGGACGGCTTCGATGAAGGCATTGATGAATTCGTCGCCCTTGATATACAGAATTCTGGCGGAGGGACTTTTCTGCCGGATTACATGGGCGATAGCGTATAGCAGGTGTGTTTTACCCAGGCCGGAGCTGCCGTAAATGAACAGAGGATTGTAGTGCTGGCCGGGAGCGTCCGCTACAGCCCGGGCGGCGGAACAGGCCAGCTGGTTGGAAGGGCCTACCACAAAGGTTTCAAAGGTGAATTCCCCGCTGTCCATGATGGAAGCGGGTTTGTTTTCCTGCGGCTCCTGCCGGAGGCGGAGGCCATCGTCATCCAGAAGACGGACGGTCATGTCGGAGGAAAAGATATCCTTCAGCCCTGCCTCAATGTTTGGCAGAAACCGGTCTTGAATATTGGTCCGTTTGAAGGCGTTGGGACAGTGGAGAACCAGCTCGTCCCCCTCCAGTGCGATGACGGTGGTTTCATCAAACCAGGTTTTGATCGTCGTCTCTGACAGGTCTTCCCGGAGCCGGTCCAGGATCATGGACCAGATGTCGGAAACAGATTGCATAAAGCTCTCCCTTTCTTTTTTCTCTCGGTTCCATCTCTCTTGCTTTGCCGTTGTGGCAATGGTATATCTTGTTTATTATATCAAAAATAGCCGGTGATTGCAACAGACACTTATTCTAATATAAAGAAATTTTTGAGGGTCCAGAAAAGTTGTGCTTGCATCAGGTGAGAAACGGTGCTATAATCCCTTTATTCTTGAAATGAGAGGCTTCCGCAGTGAAAAATGCCGTCAAAGGAAATATCCATTTTTTTGCCTTTATCTATGAGAAGTAGATAGGGTGGTTTTACTGTGGCGAAAAGTAGTTGTAAAGAGGCCATACAGTGGAACAGCGCTGTATGGCTCTTTTTATACCCTGGAAAGGGAAATATATTGCCGCCGCTGTGCGGCGGCGGAAAGAAGGCTTGTATGGCTGCTCTGTTTGATCTGCACTGTGATACGTTGACCCGAAATCTTTATTCTCCCTATGAGAAGGAAACCGAGACGCTGGATAATCCCGCTTTTCATCTTTCATTGGGGAAAATGCCTGCCGGGACGAAGTGGGTGCAATGCTTTGCTGTATTTGTTCCTGATGAGCAGCGAGGAGAGGACGCGGTGAAATTTTTTGACCGGGCTGCGGCCTCCTTTCACCAGCAGGCAGAATGGCATAAGAATCGCTTGGCGGACTGCCGCTCTTTCGCAGAGATGGAAAAGGCGATAGAGAGCGGGAAATTTGCGGGGCTGCTGACCATAGAGGGCGGAACGGCTCTGGCAGGACAGGTAGAACGGGTACAGGCCGTCTATGATGCAGGTGTGCGGATGATGACCCTCACCTGGAACGGGTCCAATGAGCTGGCCTCCGGGCATGACACAGAAAACGGTTTTTCTGCATTTGGCCGGGAGGCAGTGGCGGAGATGGAGCGGCTGGGTGTGATTGTGGATGTATCTCACTTGAACGACCGGGGCTTTGAAGATTTGCTGGGATTTGTGAAAAAGCCCTTTGCCGCTTCTCACTCCAACGCCAGAGCGGTCTGCGGACACAGAAGAAATCTGCCGGACGCATTTATCCGGGAGATGGTCCGGCGGGAAGGATTGATCGGGCTGACCTACGCAAGGCCGTTCCTGTCCGATGATGGAAGAGGGAGCCTGGATGATTTTTACCGTCATGTGTGTCATTTTCTGGAGCTGGGGGCAGAAAAGTGCATTGCTCTGGGCAGTGATTATGATGGTGCGGGGGTTCATCCGGAGTTGGATTCCGTAGAAAAGAGCTTGAAAATTGGAGAATATCTGACAGAGCATGGGATTTCCAGGGAAATTGCGGAGGGGATATGCTTTGGAAACGCCTGGAGATTTTTTGAGAAGTGGATGGGGTGATTTTTTCCGCCGGAGGCGGTAAACAGATAGGTTTTGAATTTCTTCTACCGTTTCACTTCCCGTTGTGGAGTTTTTGAGGTGGTGTTTCGCTGTCTCCGCTGTCTAGCGGTGCGCGGTATAAATAGCGCAGGATGCGGTCGCCCTGCGCTATTTCTTCTCCTCCCCCTTTTTTTCGCTTCTCAAATGCGTTGGCTATAAAAGACAGCATACCCCGTCCCCCCTCCTTCATATACTTAGGACAAGCCAATCTACGAAGGGGGACGACCAACATGACAATCAAACGAAAACCGAGACGGCAATGGAGGCGGACAGCGGCCGCTCTTCTGGCGGCGGGCGGTGTTCTCTACGTGGTAGCCGCTACGGCAGCCAGCCAGGATTTTTCCTCTGCCATCCGCGCGCTGGGAGAGAGGAACACAATTGCCCTTGGGCTGCTGCAGGGGCAGCTGGAGGGTCTCTGGAGCGGAGGCTCGCTTCCTCTCCATACGGCTCTGGCTATTGGCCAGAGCCCCATTCTCTTCTCCGGTCAGGAGGCAGTCATGGACCTGCGGCGCACCGAGGAGGAGGACGACACTGGCGTGGAGCCAGCTGTGCCCTCCGGGGACGGCGAGATGAAACCGCCGGCGGAGCCCGTCGTCCCGGTACCGGAAATACCGGAAAAAGCCCCTCTGCCGCTGGTTTTTGCGGACAACGGCGTTCAGGCCCGGACTTTGACCCCCACCTCGCCGGAGGGCTATGTAGTAACGGGGGATGTGTACATCAGCAATCGCTCAGAGCACTCCTTTGATGAAACGCTTTTTGACGGAACCTTTGCCGCCGCCTTGTCAGAGGAGGAAGGTCCGAAAGTGCTCATTGTTCATACCCACGGCAGCGAGGCTTACACTATGCCGGCAGGACAGGAATATGTCTCCAGCGGGGATTGCCGGACCACAGACTGCGATTTCAACGTGGTGCGGGTGGGAGAGGAACTGGCAAAGACTCTGGAGGAAGCTGGTATCGGCGTGGTCCATGATCCAACTCTGCACGACTATCCGGAGTACAGCGGCGCCTATGGCCGCTCCCTGACGGCGGCGGAGGCGGCTATGAAGGAACACCCCTCTATTTCTCTGGTGCTGGACATCCATCGGGACGCAGTTTCTGACGCGGATGGGACCCCGTATAAGGTGGTCAGCAATGTTGCAGGAGTAAACGCCGCCCAGATGTCCTTTATCATCGGCACCGACGGCGGCGGTCTGGAACACGATGGCTGGCAGGAAAATCTGAAGCTGGCCTCGGCTCTTCAGCAGCGACTGTTGGACCGGTTTCCCACGCTGATGCGTCCCATCTCTGTGCGCAATTCCCGGTACAATCAGCACCTGACGCCGGGAGCCCTGCTGGTGGAAATGGGGGCCGCCGGAAACTCTCTGGACGAGGCATTGCTCTCCGCCCGTCTCCTGGGGCAGGCCATTGCCCAGACCTTTCAGATGGAGGAAACCGGCTGATAGAATAAAAGCAGACCCCCATTTTTATGAATTTTTATATATTTTTAAGATTTATCTCTGGTTTTTTGGGATAAAAACCTTGCAACTGCGGAAAAAGTATGTTAGATTAATAAAAGCGATGCAGCGCCCTGGGGTTGATCCATGGGTGTTATGTACCAAAAGAAATAAAAAGGAGCTACCTTAAATGAACAAATCTGAATTGATTAATGCTGTGGCGGAGAAAGCCTCGCTGTCCAAAAAGGATTCCGAGGCTGCTGTGACTGCCGCCCTGGATGCCATCACCGCCGCTCTGGCGGAGGGCGACGAGGTCCGCCTGGTTGGCTTTGGCACCTTCGAGGTGAAGAAGCGGGAGGCCCGCATTGGCCGCAACCCCGCTACCAAGGAGGAGATCCAGATTCCCGCCACCAAGGTTCCCGCCTTCAAGCCCGGCAAGGCGCTGAAGGAAGTCGTCGCAAAGTAAGATATGGCCCAGGGGCGCGGCGCAAGCCGCGCCTCCAACTTTTTTGAGAGGAGTACATGTGTCCATGCGTCTGGATAAATACTTGAAGGTTTCCCGTCTCATCAAGCGGCGTACCATAGCCAACGAGGCCTGCGATAATCAGCGGGTCACGGTCAACGGCAAAATTGCCCGGGCCTCCTATGAAGTGAAAGAGGGCGACGTCATTACCATCCGGTTCGGCCAGCGGACCCTGGCTGTGGAAGTGGTTGCCGTTACGGAGAACGCCGGCAAGGCGGATGCCTCCGCCATGTACCGGGAGGTGCAGGCGTGAAAAAAGAAGGCTTCTGGGAACGCGGAGGCTACATTCTGCGGTCCGCCCGTCCGGGGGACGGGGACGCCTATTACGAACAGAATTACCATCCGCTTGATCCGGAAGCCGCCCGTCTGACCGGTTGTAAAGCTTCTTTTACAAAAGAAGAGGTCCTGCGCTTTTTCCACCTGGCTCTGACGGAGGAGGATAAATATCTTTTTCTGCTCATTGCGCCGGACGGGCGGATCATCGGGGAAAGTGTCCTTAATGAGATTGATTGGACCCTGCGCCGCGCTAACTTTCGCACCGCAGTTTATCATCCCGCAGAACGGGGAAAGGGCATCGGTTCCTGGATGGTGGAAACCACCCGGGATTTCGCTTTTGCAGAGCTGAAGCTGCACCGGCTGGAGCTGGACGTCTTTTCCTTCAATCCGAGAGCGGAGAGAGCGTACCTTCGGGCCGGCTTCAGGAGAGAAGGCGTTTTGCGGGACGCCGTCATGGATGGAGAAGGATATGGAGACGATATCCTGATGGCAATCCTGGAAGATCAGTGGCGGGCGCTGAAAGAATGATGGCTCTCCGGTTCTCTCTGTCATAAATCGGACAGACCCCCCATATACATGGTACAAACATGTACTTGGGGGGTCAACATATGCCGTATGAGGAACTGAGCGGGATGCAGCACCGGCTGGAGCTGGACGGCCGGGAGAGGCTGATGGTCTCCGGCGTGGAGGAAGTGGAGCGCTTTGACGAGGAGGAGATCGTCATGAGCACCACCGCCGGCACCCTGGTGGTGGGCGGCACAGGGCTGCACATCGGAAAACTGAATCTGGACGGCGGAGAGCTCCATGTGGACGGATCCATCCACACCCTGCTCTATGAGGACACCGCGCCCAGTCAGGGTGGCTTGTTCCGGCGTCTGTTCGGCTGAGTCCATGATTGGAATTGAGAACTATGTATCCGAGCAGCTGCTTCTCTTTCTGCGGTCTATTGGGCTGGGGCTGTGTCTGGGGCTGCTGTACGACCTGCTGGGTGCGCTGCGGGGCCTGGGGGGAAAGGTCTGGGGAGGCGTGATGGACGCCCTCTTCTGCCTGACGGCGGCGGTATCAGTGCTGTTTTTCATTCTGGCCGGAGATGGGGAGCTGCGGATTTTTATTGCGTTGGGAGTCGTTGGAGGAGCGGTTTTATTCTGGTGCCTGTTGGGCAGGATTCTGCGCCCCGTATGGGTCTTCTGGCTGGAGCTGATTTTGCTTCCGGCCCATATCATTCTGACTTTTATAAAAAAATGTGGTCATATCGGAAAAAAAGTCTTTTCTTTTTGCAAAAATTGGTATACAATGAAGGTCATATCACTGCGGGGGCGACGGAAGCCTCCCCCGCGGGAGGGAGAGGAAGATATGGGCAGACCGACCGGAAAGAAACCGGCGCCCCGAAAAAAACGGCGCGCCAGCACCCGGCCCAGCAGCAAGCTGACGATGCTGGTTCTGGCTGCCCTGCTGATTGGCTTGGGCGTGCAGATTTACAGCATGTTTGGACAGCTTCAGGAGGCCCAGGCATTGGAGGAGGTTTATGCCCAGCAGCTGGATGAGCTGCGGGACACAAACGAGCAGCTGAAGGAGGATTTGGACAACAGCGGAAATCAGGCCCTGATGGAAGACATTGCCCGGGATCAGCTGGGCATGGTTGCTCCGGGAGAAAAGGTGTTCCACTTCAGCAAATAGGCGAAAGAGTTGCGCGTATGGCAGGTGTGGCTGTACGCGCAACTCTTTTTTGAAATGGCTATGCCTGCAACGCCTGCGGAAAACGTTTTCCTCGCTATGGCTTCAAAGCCAATGCAATGGCATCCAGCTTTTCCGGCTCCTTGTCTCCACTCAGGCGGAAGGTGACAATCCGTCCCGGATAGAGCAGGAAATATTCGTTTCCATCCTTTGGCCGATAAACTGCCTCCGCACCCCAGGGAGCAGGGTTCAGCATTTCCATAGGCCAGGGGTCCAGACGCTCCCGCTCCTCTGCAATCAGCCTGTCCCAGCACTCCTCCAGCAGCCAGGGCCAGCGGGCGTCAAAGATTTGATAATGCAGCCTGGGAAGATCACTGCCCAAGCTGAGGGCATCCTGTGTGTACCGGCTGTAAACTGCCAGAGGCGAGCGGCTGATCTCCGCTTCATAGGTACAATGATCCTCCGGTGAGACGCTCCAGCCCAGGTCCTCCAGCGTTACCGGGAGATTGTCGTGAAAGATATTTACGGTCCAGGATACGTTTTCACGGGTTTTGGTGTATGTCTCCACCGGTTCCCTGACTTGATGAATCAGCCCCGCGTCGCTCAGGGAGCCAAAAAGCAAGGGCATGCTGAGGCCCGCCGCCAATCCCATCACCAGGGCAAAGACAACGTACAGACCCTTTGCCTTCCCCCGCTGAATGCCCCGGCGCTTCATGCTCTGCAAAATACGGCGTCCCAGGAATATGGTGCCGCCGTAAAAAGCAAGGTAGAGCAAAAGCATGACGCGCAGACCGGAGATTCCGGAATCCACAAAATAACCCAGCAATACAGCGAGACAGACTGCTATCATAACGCCGGAGATCCCCAGCCGGAAGCGGGTATGGGGTTTGACACAGGCTCCTCCATGGACTACGGCGCGCCGGGAACGCACCACCCAGAAAAGGTAGTCCAGCAGCATCAACGCACCATAGACGGCAATCCATGCCATCAGCAGCGCGGTGCTCAGCGATATATTCCGGCTGACAAATTCCATAGGGTTATAGCAAAATTCCTGCCAGTACAGCGGCAGGGTTATAGCGGGCAGCAGAAGAAGGAGCGCATAACTGAGCACATAAGTTTTGCGCATGGTCCGCCGGACGGCAGCCAGCTTCACCAACTCGTCGGTCTCAATGGGCGCAGGGTCCGGCTGAACGGAACGAAAGTACTGGACGGGGCCGTAAAATGCCGCCAGCTCCCATCCGGCAGCTTGGCAATAGTCCATATAGGTCTCCTGGCCCTCAGTAAGCCCAGGATCAAAGACGGAGGCCTCCGGGAAGAATGCCACGGTATATTTTACCTGTCCCGGTTCTCCCCGGCGGTAACGATATCCTAAATTGTCCACCGCCTCCAGCAGCCATCCCTTTTTCGCCATTTTTTCCAGATGTCTTGCAATCGCCTCCGTGTCGTCTATCTGGTACCAGATGATCTGACGCCTGGTATCTCTCATGCCTCCGCCCCCTCTCCGAATTTCTGATAGTCCTCGGTCTGCTGCCGCAGCCGCCGGACCTCCACCTCCAGCCGGAGGCGGCCCTTCACTGTGATCTGATAGCTGCGCCTCCTCCCCTCCGCTCTGGTCTCCTGAATAAACCCCTCCTGCTGGAAGCTCTCCAGCAGGCTGTAAAGAGTCCCCGGTCCGATCACTACACGCCCCTCGGTCATCCTGGCGGTCCGCTCCATCACATCCACGCCGCAGCACTCCCGCTGAAGACAGAGCAGGATGTAAAACATCTGCTCCGTCAGCGTCTGAAATTTCTCCCGCGCCATAAGCGCCTCCTTTCTGATGGAAGACAGTTCTATATAATATTGATATTCGATATTTCTGTTTTTACTATAACATCGATATTCGATATTGTCAAGAAAAATTATCCGGGCTGTCAAAATGTACATTCGCAGAAAAGAGCCGGCCTTCCGGCCGGCCCTTGGGCGTGGTTAATCTTTCTTTTTCTCTTCCGGTTTATCCTTTTCCGCCGCAGGCGGAGCGGTCCGCTCCATTTTCTTTTTCTTACGGCGGCGGAACAACACCGTCGTGCCTGCAATTATGGCCGCCAGAATCAGCAGTCCCACCCAGTTCCGGGCAATATAAATAGCGAAGTCGTCCAGTCCGGCGATGCCGTTATGCAGCCCGGTGCTGAAGGCGGAGGACAGCCTCTCTCCGAATGTCAGGGGCACTTCCTCATCTGTAGAAAGCCGGTAAACCTCCCGAAGGCGCAAGGAAATGGTGGAGTATCTGATCCGGCTGTCATATTTCCGGAGGCTGCCGGTGAGATATTCGATTTGCAGCTCTGTCTCACTGATGGCGCTTTCCAGGGTGATGATATCCTCCATGGTTTCCGCCTTACGCAGAAGCTCCTGCAAGCGCTCCAGTTTGGTCCGCTGGGTGGTCAGCCGGGCCTCCTCATCATAGTAAATCTCGCTGACGTCCTCCTGATACTCGGACCGGCCGGTTACATGAGCAGCCTCTCCCGCCCGGTCCAGAAAGGTGGTGAAGTTTTCCACCGGCATCCGGATGGTGCAGCTCATGCTCCGGAACCGGCTGCCCTGGTTGACGCTGCGGCTCTCAAAATAACCTCCCAGCTCTTTCACCGCGTCTGCCAGCGCCTGGGAAGCGCCGTCGAATTCCTTGGTTTCCAGCTCCATGTCGGCGGTGTAAATGATCTTGGCGCCAGCGGGATGACCGGTGGCCATATCAATCCCCGTGTAGCCGCTCTCCGCGCTGCCCGCATCCGCCGGGACCTCCGGCTCTGGCATCGGGGTATTTCCATCCCATCCGCGGTCCGCAGTTTCGTAGAACATGGCAGGAACATCCATGGCGGTGCTGGACTCCGTTGTCTGGCTGGCACTGCTGCCGTCTTTCATTCCATTGCCGCCGCAGGCGGCAAGAGACAGAAGCAGCAGTACTGCCATCCAAAGTGTGAAAACCTTCTTTTTCATCTTATTCTACCTCCCTTTCGTTCTTTTGCAAGCGGCTGATACCCATACAGACGTAAAAAGGAGGGAAATGTTCCACAAAAGAAAAATATTTTTACCCTATTGTCCGCAGCTGTTTTACGTTTTCCTCATAGAGCTGCTGGCTGACGGCCATTTTCCTGATAATGTTTTTCACCGTGATTTCCAGGGCGGCGCCCTCACGGTAATCGGCGGGATAAATGAAGTCCACCCGCCTCTGCCGGAGCAGCTGCTCCACTCCTGCCCGGTTCACCGCCTGATAGACCGCAATGGCCTGCCCGCCGTAAGCCCGCATCATTTTCATGCAGGGCACGTCGCTCAGTCCGTCGCCCAGATAAATCATATTGGGAAAGGGAACCCGTTTGCTGTCGTCCGGCATGGAGTCATTAAGCTTTTTGTCGTCGGACACATCCAGCACACCCTTGTTAATCCGGTAAACAAACTGAGTTTTGGCGGTGAAATTCACCGCCAGCCGGGGCCAGACAGGCCGGCCCTCGCTGTCATAAAAAAACTCGCTGGCGTAAATTTCCGTGAATTTCCCGGCGATGGCGCTGCCGCCAATGATTTCCCTCAGGCCGGAGGAGATCACATAGTGCTCCACCTGTACGCCCAGCAGTTTGCCATAGCGGTTGATTCTCTCAAACCAGTCTGTCACGCCAGGGAAAAAGGAGATACTGCGGCCGCAGTGGTTCAGACTCTCTCTGGTCAGCGGCATGCCCCTCTTTTCTGATTCCCGGAGCATGGCGTACATATAGGCCAGAACGCTGTCCATTTTTTCCTTCCGTCCGAAGTCGTTGGCAATTTTCCAGAAATCGCCGGGAGCCAGGCCCAGGGAGGGAATAAAGGCATAGTTTTGCATATCCTGAGTGCAGAGGGTTTTGTCGAAGTCGTAGAGGAGAGCGACAATGGTTTGATTTGGCATGGAAACGCTCCTTTCCCGGCAGCCCAGAGAGCCGGCGGTGGTTTTTTGTTTTATCTTTAATGGAAAATTATTCCGGAAGCGTCTGCCGCAGCGCCGGTGGTGAGGCATTTTGGGCGTTTAGCGGTTGACCTTCCACCAGACTATCCGCCCGGCCGGATAAATCCACGGAAATCCCGAAACAGTCCGCCAGGGCTAACGGTCCCGCGAATGAAAAAGAGGCGGCTGGGCAGCCGCCTCTTTTCAATCCTTTGTATAGTTAGGCCCAAACTGCAAATCGTCCAAATTCATGATTCTGGTAGCGTCCTCGTCCTCCAGCTCTCCGCTGTCAAAGGGATCATCCGCACCGTCTCCTTCTTCCACTTCCGGTTCCTCCGGAGCTGAAGAATCGTTTTCCACCGGCGCGGGAGCAAAGGCGCTGATCGCCTGTACCAGCTGGTCATGGGAAAGAGAAACCTCCTCTCCCTCCGTCAGGGCAACCGGCGGGGGCTCCTCCTCTTTCTCCGCTGCCGGCGGGATAACCTGGATCACCGGCTTGGGCTTAGGCTCTTCCGCCGGGAGTTCCGGCAGGAGCTCCAGCTGGGCCAGCTCCTCGTTGCATACCGCTCTCACGTCCCGGATGAAGGCCCGCAGCTGCTCCTGACCCACGCTCAGCCGCCTGCGCTCCGCTTCCAACTCCTTGTCCACCTGGAACTGGACTGCCGACAGCCGGCGCTCCTCCTCAGCAATTTCCTGCTTCAGCTCCGCCAGCCGTTTCTCCGCGTCGGCGGAAGCGCTGGCAATCAAGGCATCCCGTTTGTGCTCTGCCTCGGTAAGCATGGAGGTGGACATTTTCTGCGCCGCCAGAAGGGTGGAACGAATAGCGTCCTCCGACTCCCGGTACTCGGCCATTTTGTCCACCGTCATTTTCAATTTGGCCTTCAGCGCGGTATTTTCCTTGTACAGGGCAGCGTAGTCCTCGGTGAGCTTGTCCAGAAAGTCGTCCACCGAAGCCATATTGTAGCCGCCCATCACCGACTTGGCAAACGTACAGTTCGCCACTTCCTGCGGGGTCATCATTTTGTGCCTTCCTCCCTCTTTTTTGTGCATAGAAACGGCCTGAAAAAGCCTCGCAGAGCTTCACACCCTCCCGTGTGAAATCAAAAGTCAGCCTCTTTCCAGAAGCGCGGATCAGAAATACATACCGTTGCTTTCCAGTTCGTCAATCAGATCTCCCTGGATATCCACGGAATAGGGTGTAATGATGTACGTGTTAGCGGCTACCTTTTTGATCTTCCCCTCTCCCGCGTAGGCTACGCCGGACAGGAAGTCAATCAGCCGCCGGGCGATATCCTTATGGGTGGATTCCAGATTTACCACCACTGTACGCTTTTCCTTGAGGTGATCGGCGATCTCGCTGGCCGCTTCAAAGCGTTCGGGCTTTACCAGTACCACCTTCAGCTGGGTAGTGGCGTGAATATTGACCACCTTGCCCCGGCGGCTGTCAGCCGAGCTGCTCCTGTCAAGGCTGCGGGGGCGATCATCGATAAAAGGGGAGTCGCGGTCGTCAAAGATCTCATCGTAATCGTCGTCCTCGTCGCTGAGGGGACTGATCATCCTCTTAATGTTGTCAAATATGCTCATGGCGGAAACCTCCCGTTATTGTTGGCTGTATAATCTATGCCCAAAGATGGCAGAACCCACACGGACCATCGTGGCTCCGGCGGCTATGGCATCCTCAAAGTCATCGCTCATGCCCATGGACAGATATTTAAAATCATTATCGTACAAATTTCGGTTTATGTCAACATAAAGCTGGGCGACTTTTTCAAAATAGGGTAAATTTCCGTGTGGTTTTTCCGCAATAGGAGGGATGGTCATCAGTCCGCGGACACGGACATGGGAAAATGTGCGCACCGTTTCCGCCGCAGGATACAGCTCATGAGGCGAAAAGCCGCTTTTGCTTTCCTCGCCGCCGATGTTCACCTCCAGCAGCACCTCCTGAACGATATTCAGCTTTTCCGCCTGTCTCTGGATTTCCGCCAGCAGCTCCAGAGAGCCTGCCGACTGAATCAGCGCCGCCCGGCCTACCACCTGCCGCACCTTGTTGCGCTGTAAGTGTCCGATAAAATGGAGAGGCGCGCCGTCGTAGGCGTGCTCCGCCAGCTTTGCGGTCATCTCCTGCACCCGGTTTTCCCCAAGGGCGTCGATTCCGGCGGCTATGGCCGCCCGGCAGGCATCCGCGCCGTTCATCTTGCTGGCTCCCACCAGCAGAACGTCTTCCGGATTCCGGCCCGCCGTCAGGGCAGCCCGGGCGATCCGTTCCCGGACGTTCCGGATGTTTTCCCCGATGTTCATTTATCCGACCACCTTTCCGTCATACAGCTCCGCTGCCGCAGTAATTACCTGATCCCCCGCCCGGAGGCGGCGGCTCTCCCTGGTTTTCTCCGAAGTGAAGGCGCTGAGGGCCTCCTCGTCCGGGGCTACCAAAATATAGTCCTCCTCCTGCCAGAGCACCTTCACCGGCTTGAGCCGGGCGGTGTCGCCCCAGAGGGAATACACGCATGTCACCGCCAGAGTCTTGGGATTGCCCTGACTGTCCGGCACCGGCTGCCCGTTTTCGTCCGTCACCGTCTGGGTATCCACTCTCACGGCGCTGCGGGGTACCCGGATGCCCTCATAGCTTTCAAAAATAATCTGGGCGTTCTGGTGGCGCAGAAGAGTGGCCAGCTGGAGGTAGCGCCGGGTGGTGAAGACGACCACCCGCCGTCCGCTTTCCTCGGCGCTGATATAGGAGACCGTCATTTCCATGTCCCGATCCAGCCCCTTCTGGAATCGGAGGGTAATTCGTTCCCCCTCTTGAAGTCGTTTCACATCCTCGCTGCGCATGAGCGTCATGAAGGACCACGTGTCCCCGTAGACCATTTTTCCCACGCCATCCACACTGTTTTCCGGGAGAATGGCCTTATAGCCGGAGGGCGTGATATCCTGAATGCTCTCCAGGGTAAGAGTATTCTCATAGCCGTCCACCAGACCGGAGAACAGACCTGCCTTGGGGGCGGAAATCCGGGTCACATCGGCCTCCACGGAGGCGGAAAGCTCGCTGATCCGGTTTTGCAGTCCGGCAATGGAAGCGTCCAGTCCCTCGGCGCCGGAGTAGGTATATCCCCGGCGGAGAATGGCGGTACGCAGATTCTGCCCCACGCGAGCGGCGGCATCCAGCCCGCCGGAGGCCAAAAGGCCCCGGAAATCGGAGAGGGTTCCTACGATTTCCTCGTCCAGCCGGGCTGTGGCCTGACTGCCGGAAGCCAGAGAACGGGCATATTGGAGCTGATCCAGCTGGCTGGTAAGCTCCCGGAGAGTATTGGCATCGCTCAGTGCCTGGGCGCTTGGGTAAATCAGCGCAACCGTACCGCCCCGGCCCACCCGTTCGCCTTCGCTCCGGGCGGAATAGACCAGCTCCCCGCCGCCTTCCAGTACCTCCTCCTCTCTCACCACATATCCGGAAACCGTCACCGCGTTTTCCCCCGTGTAGCTGAATGCGGCGGTGGTGGAATAGGGATCGGAGAAATAGGCCGCCAGATTCACGCCGAAGTAAATCAGGACGGTGAGGAAAATGGCGGCGATCATCAATTTTGTTGCCAGCGTGCTGTTTTTCATATGTATCTCTCTTTCCGGGAAGGCGCGGAACTGTCAGGCCGGCGGGCGGAGGACTTTTCCGGCAAAGCGCTTACAATGTGTCCTCCCACTCGGTCAGGTCCACAGTTCTGGCGGGACTGACGGTAGAAATTGCGTGCTTGTAAATCAGGTTTTGTTTTCCGTCGGCGGTAAGAACCACGGTAAAGGAATCGAACCCTGTGATTACGCCTCTCATCTGAAAGCCGTTCATCAGAAACACGGTTACAGGGGTTTCATTCCGCCGGGCGGAAGCAAGGAACACATCTTGCAGGTTGGGTGATTTGCTCATAATTGTCTACCTCTCTTTTGTTTGAATGGTGGCAGACAATAATGTTATTGAACAGCTTGTCCGCCCGAAGTCTATTGTAGTCCTTCGGCGGTGAGGATTTCTGTCGCAATTTGGAAAGCGGCGGCAAAATCCCGCTCTTTTTCCCAATAGATCCAGTGAATGTCCGGATTCCGCCGCAGCCAGGTCAGCTGCCGCTTGGCGTACTGCCGGGAGCGGAGCTTGATTTCCTCCACGGCTTCCTCCATGGTGATCTCCCCATCCAGGGCGGGAAGCAGTTCCTTGTAACCGATGGCCTGCAAGGCGGTGGAGGATCTGGGAACGCCTGCGTCTCTCAGTGCGCGGACTTCCTCCGCCAGACCCGCGGCCAGCATCTGATCCACCCGCCGGTCGATCATCTTTTTCATATCCTCCCTGTCCCGGAAGGCAAGGCCAATGTAGACAGGGTCATATTTTTTCGGCAGGTTCCGGGTTTCCTCGTTGTGCCGGGAGATGGTCTGTCCGGTTTCCCGGTAGACCTCCAGCGCTCTGAGAATCCTTTTGGTGTCGGCGGGATGGAGCTTTCCGGCGGAAGCCGGGTCCACTTCCCTGAGCTGTTCCAGCAGAGGCTGGATTCCTCCCTGCTCCAGCTCCCGCTCCAGCTCCCGGCGAACCGCGCCGCCGGAGGAGCCCGGAGCGAAGCTCCTTCCCGCCACCACGGCGTCCAGATAGAGCCCCGTACCGCCTACCAGCACAGGGAGCTTGTCTCTGCTCAGGATGTCCTGGATGCACTGGTCCGCCGCCTGGACGAATCTGGCTGCGGACCAGTTTTCGCCGGGCCCGGCGACGGCGACCATGTGGTGGGGGACGCCCTCTGTTTCTTCCGCTGTCGGGGCGGCGGTGCCGATGGACATACCCTTGTAGATCTGCATGGAGTCCACACTGACCACCTCGCCGTGGAAGCGTTTGGCCAGGAGGACGCCCATTTTCGTTTTGCCGCTGGCGGTGGGACCGGCAACGCAGAGGATTTTATTTGACTGCATAAAGGGACTCCTATTGGCGACCCTTCCAGACCGCCGGTTTCTTTTCACCGCCCTGCGGGCGGCAAACAGGAGTGACTTTTTGTCACAGTCCGGGGGCCTGAACGGTCTCGGACTTTTTGCCTGCTTTTTGTGTGAACAAAAGGACGGGGAGACGCATATGCGCCGTTTCTATCGGAAGATCTCAAATCAATAGGGTAGGAACTGCCGGCGACACCGCCGGGCAGCCGCTTTGCCCGTCATGCGGGAACATACCCGGTTTAGGCAGGGCAGACTACAGAGAAAAGCGTAAAAAAACAAATAACCTCCGTCGTTCAGGAGGATTCTTAAGGAATGTAGTTCCTTAAGTGCTCTTTTGGTACTTTTTCCGCGCGGGAAAAGTACGTCTACGCCCTTTTGAACATCTTTTCAATTTCGTACTTGGAGAGCTTCACCTTTACCGGCCTTCCGTGGGGGCAGAACTGAACCTCTCCGCTTTGTACCCTCTCAATCAACACCTTCAGCTCCGCTGGGTCGGAGGTCCATCCTCCCTTGATGGCAGCCTTGCAGGCCATCGTGTGCAGCAGTGCGTCCCTGGCCGCGGCCGGGTCCGCCCTGCCGCAGGCCAGCAGCTTCCCTGCCAGCTCCTCCAGCGTCTCCCGTACCATTCCGGGATCCAGGTCGGAAGGGATCTCCCGTACCATCAGGCACCCTGTGCCGAAATCCTCCGCCTCGAAGCCGAATTCCTCCAGCAGTGGAAGATTTTCCAGCAGCGCACCGTACTGCTCCGGCGGAAGTTCCGCCGCCAGAGGGGCGAGAAGCCGCTGCCGCATCACCGGCTCCAGATTGGCCTTCAGCCGGTCGAAGTTCATTCTCTCATGGGCCGCATGTTTGTCGATCAGCCATACGTCGTCTCCGTCCTCGGCAATGATATATGTATGAAGCACTTCGCCCGCAAAACGCCAGGGAGCTGGCCGGGCTGTCAGGGTAATCTGCTCCGGCGGCGGAGCCGCAGGCTGTTTGGGTTCTGACAGGATGGCCGTTTCCGAAGGAGAAACCGCCGCCGGAGTTTCCGCTCTCCCAAATTCCGGCCGGGGCCGGGCGGCGTCACGGAACATAAGGCGGCCGCCCATCTCCGACCGTTCGGCCCGAATCCCCGCCGGTCTGGGAGCCGCCCCCTTCTCCCGAAAGGATTTTGCGTCCATGGTCTGAAAAAATCCCGCTTTGGGAACCGCTTTTTGTTCCCGCGGTGGAGTAGAAACGTTCCCTTTTCCGGCAGCCGGCAGCGGCGCGGGCGCTTCAACTGGCGGCTTTGCACCGCCGTCCAGCGCGTCCTTCACCGTGTGGTGAACGGCGGAGAAGAGGGCCCTCTCATGGACAAATTTCACCACTGTTTTTGCAGGGTGGACATTCACGTCCACCAGATGGAGCGGCAGATCAATATGGAGCACGCAGCCGGGATATTTCCCTTTCATCTGCCTGTTGGCGTAGGCTTCCTCCACTGCGGCGGTCAGTAAGGTAGATTTGATCATTCTGCCGCAGCAGAAAAAAGTCTGCATGGCCCGGTTGCCCCGGCCTGCCAGGGGTTCAGTCACGTAGCCGTGGACGCTGATTCCTTCGCCGCCTCCCTGAACCTCTGTCAGATGCAGGGCGAACTCCCGTCCTCTGGCGGCGTAGATGGCAGAGAGAAGGTTGTTGTCCCCGGGGGTGTGGAGCTCCTCCTTTCCGTCCCGGAAATAGCGGATGGAGACCTCCGGGTGGCTCAGGGCAATCTGTGCGATGACGGCGGCGGCGGCGGAAGCCTCCGCGCTGTCAGTTTTCATAAATTTCAGCCGAGCGGGGGTGTTGTAGAACAGCTCCCGGACGGCAAAGGTAGTTCCCTCTGGGCATCCCGCTTCCTCTACCGGTCCAGGAACGCCGGCCTCCAAGTGGAGGGTGGCTCCCATTTCTGCACCCTTCTGCCGGGTAAAAACATCCAGCTTGCTGACAGCGGAGATAGCGGCCAGGGCTTCGCCCCGGAAGCCAAGCGTACCGATAGCGGCCAGATCTTCCGGATTTCTGAGCTTGCTGGTGGCGTGGCGCAGAAAGGCGGAAGGCAGCTCCTCAGGTGCGATGCCGCAGCCGTTATCCGTTACCCGGATCAAAGACATGCCGCCGTTTTGCAGCTCCACCACAACTGCGGCGGCGCCCGCGTCGATTGCGTTTTCCACCAGCTCTTTCACCACGCTGGCGGGGCGCTCCACCACCTCGCCGGCGGCGATCAGGTCCGCTACGTGGGGGGAGAGCTGTTGAATATGGGGCATGGTTTTTCTCCTTTCTGCCAGAGGAACAGATTTCTTGCTTCAATTATAGCAACTTTTTGCTTTATTTGCAAGAGGGGTATCCGAGGATATGAACGTGCCACGTTTATTGTGAATATTGAAAACATGCTTTCCCGGAATTGCCATGCCCAGATATCCGCTGTATCCATATGTGCAGCATACCTTTACTTATGGAGACTGCCCATCATTTGCTGAATCAGTTTGAACGGTTTGTCCAGGTTTATGATATATCCAACAGTTTATCGGGCTTTTGGCGCGCGGCGTACCATGATCATCGGGGATTTGATTGATTAGCTGGAGGGAGTATATCCATCAGGGGGAAGAAACTATAGCAAAGTAATTTTACAGAAGAGCTCCAATCAAGTAAAATGGGAGATACCATAAACTTGATTGGAGGCATCAACAGTGGAACATCATATCTTGACAAATAATCTATTTGACTTATTCTGGCAGCATTTGAAACAGGAAGATCGGGAGCAGAGCACCATCGAGAAGTATCTGCGGGACTTGCGGCATTTTATGATATGGTTAGCTGGGCGGGAAGTGACGGTGGAAATCACAGTCGAGTGGAAATATCATCTACGTACAGAAGGTTATAAATCAGAAACGATCAACTCCAAGTTATCGTCTCTGAATAAATTTTTTGCGTTCATGCAGTGGCCGGAGTGCCGTGCGAAGTATCTGAAAATTCAGAGGAAAATGTTTCGCAGCCCAGAAAAGGAACTGACGAAGACGGAGTATCTGCGCCTTTTGGAGACGGCTGATGCGCTGGGAAAAGCACGTCTGGGCTTGCTCATCGAGACCATCTGTGCCACCGGGATTCGGGTCTCAGAAGTCAAATACATAACGGTGGAAGCTGTTCGGGCAGGATGTACGGATATTGCGCTGAAAGGAAAAATCCGAACCATTCTGCTGCCAAGGAAGC